>Ga0209216_1000072_pt1 | contig 25780 bp, 22 predicted proteins | sample TexAe_OM2H0_O2_FD_187940 | JGI IMG/M metagenome (GOLD analysis project Ga0209216, IMG submission 187940) | Forest soil microbial communities from Davy Crockett National Forest, Groveton, Texas, USA - Texas A ecozone_OM2H0_O2 (SPAdes) (version 2) | ecosystem: Environmental > Terrestrial > Soil >... | reverse complement strand
GAAGAGCGCAAGGTCATCGCGACGATGGACATCCCGCCCACCTTCTCGCGCGACGTGGCGGCCAGGCGCAACGCCACCGTGCAGGTGATCGTCGACGGCCGTCGCGCGAATTCCGGGCAGATCACCCTGGGCTATCTCAACGCCATCGCCGCCCGCACCGGCGCCACGTTGAGCACAGCCGGCGGCGCACCGGCCGAGGCCACCGTGGTGCGCCACTGGTTCAATCCGAACCTGATCTACCGATGGTTCGTAGTGCCCGGGTTGGCCGGCATCCTCACGACCTTCATCGCCCTGCTGGTCACCGCTCTCTCGATCGCGCGCGAGCGTGAACTTGGCACCTTCGACCAGTTGCTGGTCTCGCCCACGACGACCTTCGAGATCGTCGTGTCCAAGACCGTGCCGGCGCTGGCCATCGGTACGGTGCTGGGTAGCGTCATGATCCTGGCGGGCATCTTCGCCTTCCGTATCCCGTTCTCCGGATCGTTCGTGTTGCTCATGCTCAGCCTGATCCTCTACATGCTCTCGATGGTGGGCGTCGGACTCATGATCTCGTCGGTATCGTCGACCCAGCAGCAGGCGATCCTCGGTACGTTCGCGGCGGCCGTGCCCATGGTGCTGATGTCGGGTTTCACCACGCCCGTGGAGAACATGCCGAGCGTGCTCCAGTGGATCGCGCAGGCGATTCCGCTCACGCATTTCCTCGTCATCGTCCAGGGCAGTTTCGTCAAGGACCTGCCCTTCGCGGACATCGCGACCCATCTGTGGCCGATGGCCGTGATCGCGCTGGTGACTCTCGCCGGCGCCACGTTCTTCGTGCGGAGCAAGGTCTAGTGATGGCTCGTCCGCCTGATTCCCGGAGATGTTCCATGAAACCGCAGCATCGTCACCTCCCGCTGTTTCTTCGCACGACGACGATGGTCGCCTGCATGACCGCGCTGGCCGCTTGTGCCGTCGGCCCGGATTACCGGAGTCCACCGGCCATCGCCACGGGCAACGGATGGGTCCAGCCAGCCAATGCCGATGCCGGCGTCGCACCGCTCGACCTGTCCCGCTGGTGGACGGCGCTCGGTGATCCGACCCTGGATCGGCTGGTTGAACAGGCGCTCGCCCAGAATCTCGACGTGCGCCAGGCCGCTTCGCGGATCGCGGAATCGCGCGCCGCGCTGGACGCCGCCAGGGGCGGCTATGCGCCTGCGGTGAACGCAAAGGCCGGTGTCACGCGTCGCGAGCAAAGCCTCAATGGTCCGTTGCCGATCGGCGAGATCCCCGGCATCGAGCGTCGCCAGACCATCTACGAGCCCGGTTTCGACGCCGCGTGGGAAATCGATCTGTTCGGCGGAACGCGCCGCGCCGTGGAAAGTGCACAGGCGAGCCTGCAGGCAAGCGAGGCGGATGCCGCCATGACACGAATCAGCATCGCCGCCGAAACTGCCCGCACGTATCTCACCTTGCGCGGCACGCAGAAGGAACTGGCGGCGCGGACCGCCTCCGTCGCCGCCCTTCGACAGATCCGCGACCTGACCGTGAAGCGCGCTCAGTCGGGCGACCTGGCGAGCGCGGATGTCGACACGGCACAGGCTTCGCTGGACGAGGCCGCCGCCGCGCTCCCTCCGCTGCAAGCACAGCGTCACGCGGCGGCCGTGAGCCTCGGGCTCTTGTCAGGTGGCCTGCCGGAACGTGAGGTCGCCCTGGAGAACGAGGAAACACCCGAGGTGACGCTCAGCGCATTTCCTGTCGGCGAGCGTGCCGACCTGCTGCGACGGCGCCCCGACGTGCGTGCCGCCGAGCGCCGGCTGGCGGCGAGCAGTGCGAACATCGGTGTCGCGACCGCAGAACTCTTTCCGAAGCTGTCGATCAACGCCAGCGGTGGCTTCCAGTCGATCAGTGCGGGTAACGTGTTCGATGGCGGAAGCCGCAACTGGTCCGTCGCCCCACTGGTCTCGTGGCGCATCTTCGATGGCGGCCGCGTGCGTGCGGAGATCCGTGCCGCCGAGGCACGCGAACAGACGGCGGCGCTGGCTTACGAGGAAGCCGTGCTGGCCGCGCTGAACGACGCGGAGCAACAACTGGCGCATTACCGCTACGGTCTCGACGCGACCGCCAGCCAGACGGCCGCGCTCGCTTCGGCCCGGCGTGCCTACGAACACGCAAGAAATCGCTATGCAGCCGGCGACGTGTCGCTTATCGATGTGTTGAACGCAGAACGTACGCTGCGCGACGCGGAGAACAACGAAGCCTCGACGCGCACGAGCACCGCCATCCATCTCGTTGCGCTGTGCAAGGCGCTCGGCGGTGGCTGGTCGAGTTGATCGACCTTAAACAAAACTTCATGCAACGACGTTGAACCCGAAGGCCCTTCTTCGACACTCACGCGCACTTTGAATGCTAGTAGTTCTCATTGCTATTAGCTTCGCGTCTTTGAATGTCGAACCAGGGAAAGCGGATGTCGCAAGATCGTATGAAGTTCAACGCAATTTCTTTCGCACTACTCATGGCCGTGGGCAATGCGGGTCTCCATGCCCAGGATGCCGTGAACCTGGCTCCGGTCGCCGTGCGCGGCGTGGCGCCAGCCGGCGAAGGTGACCGCGCCAACGGCCCCAAGGAAAAGCCCTCCCTTGGCAAGACCGATACGGCGCTGGAAGACCTGCCCGCCAGCGTGCAGGTGATTCCCCGCGCGCTGCTGTCCGAGCAAGGCGCGACGATGCTTCGCGACGCCGTGTCCAACGCCAGCGGCATCAATTCAGGTGGACAGGATTCCAAGGGTTATTTCGACCACTTCCTGATCCGCGGCCTGAATGCGCAGATCTATAGCGACGGCTTTTCCGATGGCGACCAGTTGAGCGGCCTGTCGCATTCGCTCAATGGCGTGGAGCGGATCGAGATCCTCGAAGGTCCGGGTTCGGCCTTGTTCGGTAGCGGTCCTCCGGGTGGCACGATCAATATCGTTCACTTCGCACCGGCGTCCACGCTGCATTACGGTGGCAGCATCCAGGCGGGTTCCTACGGCGCGCTTACCGGCAGCGCGTACATCACGGGGCCGACGGGCGTGAATGGACTCGATTATCGTATCGATGCCACGGCGTCGCATACGGATGGCTTCCGTAACCTGTCGGGCCGTGACCGTGAAATACGCCCAGCCTTCCGTTGGCAATGGGGCGACCACGTCACGGACCTCGCCTTCGATCTCCGTAACATCCATGAAACGCCGGATTCCTACGGCCTGATCTATTTCAACGGGACGCCGATCCGCGGCGTCTCGCGCAACGCGAAGTATTCCTCGCCCTTCGCCGAATCCCGGTCGGACTTCGCCCGCACGACGCTGTCCGACCAATGGGCCGTGAGTGACTACCTGACGATCAATAACCGCTTCTCCTACCTGCATCGCACGCTGGACGTGGTCGTCAACGGCGACAGCTCCAGCACCAAGGTCACCAACGGACAGGTGGTCAATCGCCAGCTTCGCCAGCAGGACGATCGCGATCGCAGCATCGACTACCAGTTCGAACCCGTCTGGAAGTTCGCCACCGGACCGCTTCAGCACACCTTGCTGACGGGCTTCGAGTACCAGCAGCAGAAGCTCTCCTCGAATCGCGCGACGGCGGACCTGCCGAACATCCCCGATGCCTTCTCGCCCGTGCCACCCGAGACCTCGATCGCGTCGGTCATGTTCCTGTGCGACGCGAAGCATTCGTGCGACGACGATCGTCTCGGCGCGCGTTACTACAGCGTCTATGCCACCGACCAGATCGACGTCACCGACGCGCTGAAGGTTCGCGCAGGCGTGCGCCAGGACTGGTGGGACACGTCACTGACGCCGCTGATCAGCGTCCCGGGACGCTTCGGTACGGACGCGAAGCCGCTGCTCGCGGGCGTGAAGGACTCCCGCAACGATGCGCCCGTGAGCTGGAACATCGGCGCGCTGTACAAGGTGCTGCCGTGGATGTCGCCGTACGTGGGTGTTTCCCGCAGCCACCTGACCAACTTCAATTCCGAGAACACCCAGAACGGCGTGGGCGCGCCGGAGTCGGCATTGCAGTACGAAGCCGGCATCAAGTTCGCCTGGCTGGCCGATCGCATCGTGCTGAACGTGGCGACCTTCGACGTCAAGCGTGACCACGTGGCCACCGCCGCGACGGTCAACGGCATCGAGGCCGTGTTGTTCGACAGCCAGAAGACCCGTGGCACCGAGGCCTCGGCGGACGTGGCGGTCACCGACCAGTGGCACCTGCTCGCCAACGTGACGCATCAGAACGCCTACATCACCGACAACCCGCAGGGGATTACCTCGGAAGGCCACCGTCCGCAGGGTGCCCCCGACGTCCTCGCCAACCTCTGGACCACCTACAGCTTCCGCATCGCGGGCGTCCCGGGCTTCCGCGTTGGCGCTGGCGTCAACTACCAGGACAAGAGCTACAGCGACCTCACCAACGTCAACTCGATCCCCTCTTTCGCCATCGTGAACATGCTGCTGGGCTTCGACAAGGCGACGTGGGGCGTGGATATCAACCTGCACAACGTCACGGATCGCCGCTACATCATCGCGGCCAACGGTGCGGGCGGATTCGTGGGCGAACCGCGCAGCGCGTTCGTGAGCCTGCACGCGGACTTCTGAGGCAAGCGATCAGCTCGCATCGTGAAAGATGACGCCCAGCGTGTGCCGGTGACCTGAACGGACCCGGCTCACGCCATGCCTCAGGTTCACGCGATAGACCCCCTTGGTCCCTTCCACGGGACGGTTCTGCACGGCGAAGACGACCGCGTCCCCCTTGCGAAGGGGGACGACCTCGGCGCGGCTCTGCATACGGGGTCGTTGCTCAGTCATCACGAATTCGCCGCCAGTGAAGTCCTGTACGGGTTCCGATAGCAGGATGGCTACCTGGAGCGGGAAGAACAGTTCACCGTAGAGGTCCTGGTGCAGGCTGTTGAAGTCGCCCGCCGCGTACTGGAGAAGCAGGGGCGTCGGACGCATCTGCCCCGCCGCGTGGCAAGCCTGCAGGTACGCCGCGTGCGCTTCGGGATAGGGCTTGCCCTGCCCCATCCGTTCACTCCATCGGTTCGCGATACCTACCAGTCTCGGGTAGAAGGCGCTGCGCAACGCCCCCACGAGCGGCGGCAGCGGATACGCGAAGTACTGATACTCGCCTTTTCCGAAGCCATGCCTCGCCATCACCACCCGGCTGCGGAACCGGCTTTCCTCCGGGTAAAGCGCAACGATTTCATCGCATTCCCGGGGCGTAAGCAGGCCCTGCATAGGCGCATTGCCGTGGGCGTCGAGTGCTTCACCCACCGCCTTCCAGTCATGGCGTTCAAGGCGCAACCCGAGGTCATCGGTCGCCTCCTGGTCGTGGAACTTCAAGGATTTCATCGGCCTCACCGTGTGCCAGCGTTCTACCGGGAAGGATGCGACGGACACGCGCCGTCGACCCTCCGATTCTTGCGCTCGCCGATGAAACCCTCGTAGATCTACTGCACCGAAGCTCCGTAGTAGTGCGCTGTCCGCCCCCGGGCGCCTCCGACACGATGGCGGCACGCCTCCCTTCCCGAATCCCGCCGGTGACGCCATGGGCACCGAAGTCATCATGCCTGCCACCGCAGGGACACTGTCGAACAAGCAACGCCTGTTCGTCCGTTACTTCACGGCCGTGCTCATCGACCTGGTCGTGCTGAACCTGTTCGCCGAATACTCCACGAAGGTCTACATCGACTCGTTCACGACGTCCCTGCTGGCCGCCATCGTGCTCCAGATACTGCTCAAGCTGACCATCGCCATCGAACACAAGGTGGGTGCGTTCTTCAAGACGCGGCCGGGTGCCTTCAATACCTTCCTCCGCTTCTTCTTCGCGTGGCTGCTGCTGTTCGGATCGAAGTTCGTGATCCTCGAAGCGATCACGCTGTTCTTCGGCGACGACGTGCGCTTCACGGGACGGTTCAACGGCATCGTGACCCTGATCGTGGTGATCGTCGCGATGCTCGTGGCCGAGGAAGTCGTAGTCCGGCTCTACCGTAAGCTGGGCGACAAGCCCGCCGACGCCACCGTTGCGCCGGCGGTATGACCAGGCGCGTTACCGCCCGCGTGGCGCACGAAGCGTAAGCAGCTCCCCTGCCGCGAGCGGAATCGCGTCGTCCAGCTCGCCCAGCGCCTGCTCGGCGAGGTCGCTTCGCGACATCCGTGACACACGGGCATGCTTCGCCCACGTCACCCCAGCGACGGCGGTGGTGGCCGATGCATTGAACAGGCGAACGATCCACGCTTCGCCGTCGTCACTGGGTTTCAGTTCCTGGACGATCACGTCGGCGGGCTCCACGCGCAGCAGCGGCTCGCGGACACCAGGCTCGGACGACGCCGCGCCCACCAGCAAGGGTTGGCTCAGCCCGGTGGCGAAGCGGGTCGCCTCCGCGGCATCCGCGCGTCCGTGCGGTCGAAGCGCATAGCGGAACGTCACCGGACCTTCCTGCCAGGCGCGGTAGTTGGTGCCCCAGTGGTTGTTCATCACCCACGAGAAGAAGGTCTGCGTCGGATCGAGATGGCGCATCCACACCTCGGGGTCCGTCTGCGAATTCAGCTTCGTCGCGGTGATGCCGCCCACTTCGATCAGCGGGGCATCGAGGGTCACCCAGGTCACGCCGACCTCATCGTTGGAGACATCCACCCAGCGCCCCACCGGCATCCAGTTCTTGCAGGAGCCGGGAAGCTGGTCGAGTTCCGGGCGAACGGTGGCGAACGGAACATCGATCGTGAGCTGGCCTTGCGGGATGTCGAATGGAAAGGCGAACTGCACGCTTTCCTTCCGTACCGGATGACGGCCCTTGGCATCGGCGTCAGCGGCGTACGCGGCGCGCTGCTTGTCGACGGTGTTGGCCAGTTCCAGGAAGTCCTGGTCCGCCGCAAGCTGCAGACGACGCACCAGGCCGTTGCAGAGCGGCGCGGTGGACGTGATGCGAAGCGTCGCCACCAGCGGGCCCTGGTCTTCGACCACCACGCTTGCCTCGCCACTCCTGCCGAGATGAGCGACGTCGTCCTCTCGAAGCAGCACGAAGCTGTTCAAGGCCCATCCGGCATGACGATCGACCAGGTTGGCCGTTCCGCCCGCTGTCGACAGCTCGACAATGTCTCCCGATACCGGGTCGATGCGGGCCTTCAGGTGGCGGTTACTCAGTACACCGTCCTGGAACGAAACGGGTTCCGGCGGCACCATGGGCGTTCCGGCCGTAACGCTTAAACGGATCCGGCCCAGGCCGGCCACCTCCGCGACCTGCACCGCGAGTTCACCGGTCGACAGTCGCTGCGAAGGAAGCGCACGACCGTGCTCGTCGACCACACGGTCCCCGGCCTTCGACAGATCGACCGGCACGCGCACGATGCCGCCGCGCGGCCACGACGACGTGTTGACGACGTCGATCGCTTCTGCGCTCGGGCGATCGCCTTGCTGTGCGACAGCCAGCAACGAACGCGACTTGCGCTCGGCATCCAGCGCGAACTGGCGTTTGACATCCCATTGCCGGGTCGTCATCTCCGCTTCGGGCTGGGTAACACTCGCCGCCGCGCCCCAGGTGTGCTCGGAATACAGCAGCACATCGCGCCAGGCGTCCTTGAAAGACGCGGGTTGGTAGTCCCCGGGTCGCGTCATGGCGATAAGCGTGGCGGCCTGGGCCAGGCGATCCGCCGCATTGCGATTGATCGCGGTTTCAAGGGCGGACGACGCAGCCCCATCTTCCCAGTAAGGCGTCAGGTCGCCCTGCAACTGCGGCAGCTGCGATCCATAGCGCTTCTCGAACGCGGCGAAGGCCGTGTGCGTGGAAGCGATGGAGAACTTCGGCCATTCATAGGTTTCGTTCCAGGTGCGTGCGAACTCGGAAATCTCCGGATCCGGTTCGGCATTGTCGCCGTGCCCGGCCCAGCGCACATAGGAGATGTCATAAGGAAAGCGCACATCGTCCATGCGCTCCTGGTACTTGCCGACCCACTCGTCGTCGGCTTTCATCACGTGCGACATGGCATAGCCGGTCCACGGGATCCAGAACAGCACACGTGACTTGCCCGACTTCGACACCCACCAGAAAGGCTTGTCCTGCAAGGTGTCCATGAACCGACCGATGCGGTCGAAGTAGTTCGGCGCACCCGAGAAGTAACGGATACCGGCCTGCGCCATGGCGTCGACCGTGCCCCATGTGTAGCCGGGAACGTCGCTCATCATGGCCGCGTCCACCGGCGTGCCGGTGAGGCGGGACAACTCGGTGCCGTAGCGGAAGAGTTGCAACAGTTCTTCCGGACGGCACAGGCCCGTCAGCTCGTTCGCGTAGGAACCGTGCAGCGCGATCCAGCCCTTGCGGACGGCGTCGACGAACCGCGCCTTCTCCTCGTCGGACTTGCGCTGCATGTAGAGATCCGCGCCCCACAACACCTCGAGGTTCCAGACAAAGCGCGAACCCTCGGGGTAGGCGGCGGTCTTGCTCGCCAGGTCGATGCCCAGGTCGATGTTGCGTACCTGACGGTCCTCGACATCGGCCTGCAATTCGGTGTAGCCCAGGTCGTGGTGCGAGTGCGGCAGGATATAGACCAGCATCTTGCGCACGGGACGTAGCTCGATCGTTTCGCGATGCGTCTTGCTGCCCTGACGCACCGTGACGGTCACGTCCTGCCGCTGCGACACGGGTTCGACGAAAATGTCGAACGTCTGCGAACCGATGGGCAAGGAGCGTCGATCGACTTCGATGTCATCGATCGATGTGACGACGGGGTCGTTGGCGTGTCCTGCCTCCATGGTCAGGCGGATCGGCTGTCGAAGACGCCCATCGACCTGGCGAAGCGCCCTGATGGGGCGCGCGATCTTCACGCCTGCGGAGGGGCCAGATGCGGGCGCGGTGGCCGACCAGGCGGGCCGGCCCAGCGCCAGGGCACCGGAAAACAGGGAAACACCCTTCAGCAGATCGCGACGCTTCATTCCGCATCCCACTCACCCCGAGGGAATCGAGTATCCCAACGGATTCGCGAATTGTCACGATCCAAATGGCCACATGGAGCCATGGCTACCCCCACTCTCACTAACCACTTACGGCCATGAAGCTACGCCGGCAAGGCCAGGGGCTTGCTGAGGTCTGACACACGGCCCCGTAACAATCCCGTCCATCTCCAACCTTACAATCGGCTTAGTGCGTCCGACGAGCGGGCGCACCCGGGAGGGAGAGCACCGTGGTCGAGCTTATGGGAATCGCTGCCGCGGCAGTCGCCGGAACGGCTGCCTTCGCGGTGGCCTTGCTACCTCGCCGATGGGTTCCGGCAACCATTCTGGCGGCCGCCTTCGTCCCCATCCTGGCGATCTGCGCCAACCTGCTCGCCTCGCGCATCGCCTTCGGCGGCCTGTCCGGCGAAAGCGGCAACGCCGTGGGCGAACTCGACCTCTGGCTGCTGGGGCTGGCCCTCTACGACATCGTCGCCGGCGTGCTCTGCCTCGGACGGGTGTTGCTCTGGGTCAAGGGCTTCCGCCGTGCTGTGTCGGCGCGCGAATACGTCTAAGCTCCGGGGACGATAGCCTAGCCATCCCAGGAGTTCCGCATGATCGACCACACCGGCGTCACCGTCAGCGACTTCGAGCGCAGCAAGCAGTTCTACCAGACGGTCCTCGCGGCCATCGGCTATGAACTGCTGGTGGTACTGCCCGCCTCGACGACCGGCCGCACGGATATCGCGGGCTTCGGCGAAGGCGGCAAGCCCGATTTCTGGATCTACAAGGGCGAGCCGAACCGGCCTCCGGTGCACGTCGCGTTCCGCGTGACGACGCGGCAGCTGGTGCACGCGTTCCATGAGGCCGCCCTCGCCGCCGGTGCGCGCGACAATGGCCCGCCGGGACCACGTTCGCATTACCACGAAGGTTATTACGGCGGCTTCGTGCTCGATCCGGACGGCCACAACATCGAAGCGGTTTATCACGCCCCATGAAAAAGCTCATCAACGATCCCCTCAAGGTCGTCGACGACATGGTCGAAGGCCTCGTTCGCGCCGATAAGCGCCTGGCGCGTATCGAAGGCGAGAATGTCGTGGTCCGCGCGGATCTTGCCTCGCTCGCCGGTGCCGGCAAGGTCGCACTCATCTCCGGTGGCGGCGCCGGTCACGAGCCGGCGCATGCCGGCTATGTGGGCGTGGGCATGCTCACCGCCGCCGTCGTCGGCCAGGTGTTCACCTCGCCCAGCGTCGACGCCGTCCTCGCCGCCATCCGCGCGGTCGCCAGGCCAGCGGGTGTGCTGCTCATCGTCAAGAACTACACCGGCGACCGATTGAACTTCGGCCTTGCCGCCGAGATCGCCCGCGCCGCCGGGATCGACGTCGAGATGGTCATCGTCGCCGACGACGTGGCGCTCGACGATAACGGTGCGGTGGGCCGTCGCGGCATCGCCGGCACGGTCCTGGTCCACAAGGTGGCCGGTGCGGCCGCCGAAGCCGGCCTCTCGCTGGCGGACGTGAAGCGCGAAGCCCAGGCGGCGATCGATGCGGTGTTCACCATGGGCATCGGCCTGGGGCCATGCATCGTGCCCGCCGCCGGTAAACCGGGTTTCGAACTCGGCGAATCGGAAGTCGAATACGGCCTCGGCATCCACGGCGAACGCGGCACGCAGCGCCTGCCCATCTCGCCCGCCGACGACATGGTCGATCGCCTGATGGACCGTCTGCTGGAGCGCGGCGGTTTCCGCGCGTCGGATCGCGTCGCCCTGCTCATCAACAACCTCGGCGGCACGGCCGTGCAGGAACTGGCCATCGTCACGCGCCACGCGCTGGCACGCCTGGCGAAGGCCGGCGTCGACGTAGCCACCGTGCAGGCGGGCACGTTCCTCTCGGCGCTGGAAATGCCCGGCTGCTCGATCTCCCTCATGAAGGTCGATGCGCCCCGCCTGGAACGCCTGCTTGCACCGTCCAGCGCCGCTGCATGGACCGCGCCGACCGTTCCGACCGGCACGCCTTCGGTGCTGCCCGCGCTTACCGACGTGCAGGCGGCCGTCGCTGCGGGACCGGCCTGGGCCGACAGCGCGCGATCGCATCGCTTCATGCAGGCGATTCTTGCCGTGGCATCGGCTCTCGAGGCAGAAGAGCAAGAACTTACGAGACTGGACTCGGTCGTCGGCGACGGCGACATCGGCCTCAGTCTCGCGCGAGGTGCGCGCGCCATCGTGGATACCTCGGCCAGCCTGGATGGCGAGCATCCGGCGGCGGCATTACACGCGCTGGCCTCGACCCTGCGTCGCGTCCTTGGCGGCACGTCGGGTCCGTTGTACGCGGTGTTCGTCGTCCGTGCGGCGACGAGCCTCGCGAGCGCCGGCGACGTGGGCAGCGCACGCGCCTGGGCGGCAGCTTTCCGCGCGGGTTGCGACGGCGTGCAGGCGCTTGGCGGAGGCAAGGCGGGTGACCGCACCATGCTCGACGCCCTGCTCCCGGCCGCCGATGCGATCGAAGCGGCGGCGGCACGTGGCGACGGTGCGGCAGCCATTGCCCAGGCCGCCTATCGCGCGGCCGATGCCGGCGTGGAAGCGACGAAAACCATGGCTCCGCGACTGGGCCGATCGGCGTATCTTGGTGAACGTACCCAAGGGCACGCCGACCCCGGCGCTTATGCCGTCGCGATCTGGTTGAAGGCGATCACGACGGTCTTCTGACTGGCTGGAGCAGACCATGCGGCAACCACGATTGACGCTGAAGCGGGTGTACGACACGCCCGCCGAGGGCGATGGCGTTCGTGTACTCGTCGACCGCCTCTGGCCCCGTGGGCTGACGAAGGTGGAAGCGGCTGTCGACGTGTGGGCGAAGGACATCGCTCCCAGCCCGGGGCTACGTAAATGGTTCGACCATCGCATCGAGCGCTTCGAAGAGTTCACGCAGACCTATCGCGAAGAACTGGGAGTGAGCCCGGCGCCCGCCGCCTTGCTTGCCGAACTCCATGGTCGCCACGCCACGCTCCTGTACGGAGCGCGTGATCCGGCGATCAACCACGCCGTCGTCCTTGCCGACTTCCTGAAACACCTCCACGACCGCTGATGCTCACGCGGTGGCCGTGGGGTCCACTTCCCGGCAAGCCTCGTCGACTGCCTTCGGATGCGTCTCGTCGCACGGCTTGCCCGGATGCACCTTCCGAACCTCGGTCACCATGCGGGTGGTGATGTTGGACCCATCGTGGAGCGTGCGTTCCACGGGGCAGTGTTCGGCGATTTCGAGCAGGCGCGCCCTCTGTTTTTCGTCGAGGTCGCCTTCGATGTAGAGCGTCCGTTCGAAGATATCGCGCCCTGTGGCCGGATCCCGGCGGTGGGCGACGGATACCTGCACGTGCGTCAATGGCCAGCGCTTGCGCTGCGCGTAGAGACGAACGGTGATGTTGGTGCATGCGCCCAGGGCACCGCTCAACAGGTCGTATGGGGTCGGTCCGCTACCCGTGCCGCCGAGGTCCACGGGCTCGTCGACCATGAAGGACGGCCCCTGCGCGTGGACGCGCGCCTGGTAGGCGCCCTCGCCTACGCTCTCGACAATGACCGGATTCGATTCCATGTTCGCGCTCCGTAGGTGGATGATGACGACGCATCGTAATACGCTTGCGGCAGATTACTCTTGTTGTTCTCTCGCACCTTGCATGACCGGAACCCGGAAGCAAGCGCGCGATTGATGCCTGCGTGACAACACCATGATTCCACGCCAGGCACTTCCGTTGTCACCGGACGGAAACGACACTCGGCCCTAGCATTGACGGGCGATTGTCAAACACCAGGGGAAAAGAAAGATGAAGGGGAAGCTTCGCAACACGCGCGTGGCAGGCACGTTCCTGCTCGGGATGGTCATGCTTGCTGGCATCGGGGCCTGCCTGCCCGCCCATGCACAGGGCACTACCGCCATGATCTTCGGTCACGGCCCGGCGGGGGCAACGGTGACGGCACATAGCAGTACCGGTGGCGAACGCCACACCACGATCAACAGCGGCGGCCGCTACAAGCTGCTGTCGGTTCCCATGGGAACCTATACGATCATCCTGGAGAAGGATGGAAAGGCCGTCGACACGCGCAAGAACATCCCGCTTACGGTGGGTCGCGGCGCCCAGGTCGACTTCGCCTGCGAAAACGACAAGTGTGAGGCGTCGGACAGCTGAGCCCGCGGGCCGGCTCTCCTTAAGCAGCACCGCTCGGCGTCGGCGGCACGAAGATGTCGTCCACGCCGAGCAACTTCCCATCCTGCGAACGCAACTCCAGTGGCCGCAGCGGACGGCGCTTCTTAGCATCCAGCAGCAGCGAGCTTTTTTCCTTCGCGTCGAACAGGTAATCACCGCCCCACTGGGCAAGCGCGACCAGTACCGGCGTCAACGCCTTCCCCTGCTCGGTCAACACGTACTCGTAGTACGCCTGGCCGCCCTCCGGCGTCACCATCTCCATGATGCCGTTGTCGACCATCGAGCGGAGTCGCACGCTCAGGATGTTCTTCGCCATGCCCAGGTTCTTCTGAAACTCGCCGAAGCGCTTCGCACCCGACAATGCCTCGCGAACGATCAGCAGCGTCCACCAGTCGCCAATCAGGTCGAGGGACCGGGCTACGGCACAAACGCTGTCTTCGAGGCTCTTTCGTCTCACGACTTTACTCATTCGTCAAAGCGGGGCCGCCCGATGTTACCAAAGCGGCCCCTCCCCTGATCAGGATCGACGATAGCGCGCGGCCGGCTCCGCGGTCTGGGTGGCGGCAAACGCGCCCATGCGCGCCTCGTCGTACGTTTCCCACAACGCGTGCTCGGTCAGCGAAGGCAGAGTCACCGGCTCGCGGCGATCGAAGCCGACCATCGCCGCGTCGACCATGTTCTCCGCGGTCATGACCGTACCGGCCTTGAGGGCCGCCAGCGGAACACCGGAGAGGTCCCAAAGCTCGGTTTCCGTCGACGCGGGCAATACGAGCTGGAGATAGACGCCCGTGCCTTCGAGTTCGGCTTGCACACCGCGGCTGAAATTGAGCACGTAACCCTTGGTGCCGCTGTAGACCGCGCTGATCCCGAGGGAATGAATCGAAAGGACCGACGCGACGTTGACGATCGCGCCTTCGCCCGCCGCCTTGAAGCGTGGCAGCACGGCCTGGGTCAGTCGGGTCAGCGCCGTGACATTGAGCGAGATCATGTCGGCGACGTCCTGCGATGCCGTCGCTTCCAGCGGCGCAAGCTTCGCGGAGCCCGCGTTGTTCACGAGCAGTGTCAGGCCCGGCGCGTTGCGCAAGCGGTTCTCGACCGCCGTCACGTCTTCGTCGCGGGTCAGGTCGGCGACAAGGGTGCCGACGTCGACGCCGAACTGGCCGCGCAGTTCGGTGGCCAGCGCGCTGAGGCGGTCACCGCGGCGCGCGACGAGAATCAGGTCATATCCCCTGGCGGCCAGCCGGCGGGCGTAGACCGCACCGATGCCGGCGGATGCTCCGGTGATCAAGGCAAGAGGCTTGGAAGACTTCTGTGTCATGGAATGAGCCTTGCTGAGTTCAGGTGGTGGTTGGAAGTGCCAATGAAACCCGCTGACGGGCAACTCGGTTTCATGAAGCAACTTTACAGGTTGCATATTGCAACCATCTGGCGTAGCTTAACCCCACTGGTTGCATTATGCAACTAGTCAACCGCACTCATAGAGACCCTCCCCATGACCCACCAACGCCTCACCATTTCAGAAGTCAGCCCCGCCTACTGGCGCGTCACCATCGGCAATCCGCCGATCAACCTGTATGACCCGGAGATGTTCGCCGAGCTTCGCGTCCTGATGGACCGCATCGAAGCCAGCGACGAGCTCAAGGTCGTCGTTTTCGACAGCGCCAATCCGGATTATTTCGTCGCCCACTACGACCTGGAGCGTGGCGAAATCATTCCCGACGTACCCGGTGCCGCGCCGTTCGGCGAATGGCCGAACTTCGTCACCCGCCTCGCGCAATCCCGCGTAGTCAGCATCGCGAAGCTTCGCGGTCGCGCCCGTGGCCACGGCAGCGAACTGGCCCTCGCCTGCGACATGCGCTTCGCCAGCCGCGAAAAGGCGTTCCTGGCGCAGGTCGAAGTCAGCGTGGGCGTCGTGCCCGGCGGTGGCGCGACCGAATGGCTGGCCGCGCTTGCCGGTCGCTCGCGTGCCCTGGAGATCATCACGGGCTCCAACGATTTCGATGCCGACACGGCCGAAAAGTACGGCTGGGTGAATCGCTCCCTGCCCGACGCGGAACTGGATGCGTTCGTCGAAGATCTCGCGCAGCGCATCGCCAGCTTCGACAAGAAGGCCCTCGAGCTGGGCAAGAAGCTGGTCAACGCCCGCGCCGGTGTTCCTTCGGAAGCCGAGCGCTGGAGCTCCAACCAGGCGTTCATCGGTACGACCACCTGGCCCGATACCCAGCGCCTCATCGCCGGCCTGATGGACCGCGGGCTGCAGAAGGAAGGCGACTTCGAACTGCGCCTCGGCCACCACGTTGGCCACGTCAACCGCAAGTAAGCGGTTCCATGCCGCCGGCCTCCGTGGCCGGCGGCATGCGTCATTCAGTGTGCGGGAAGACGGTTCAGGCGGCCCACGATCACGACCATCACGACGGCCAGGGCAAGGATCAGGGCGCCGATCCACACGGAACTGTGAAGGTCGATGTGATTCACGGCGACGCCGCCAATGAGTGAGCCCAGGCCGATGGAAAGCTGGAAGACGCTCGTATTCATGGCCTGCGCCGCTTCGGGTGTATCCAGCGTGGCATCGTAAAGCCACAGCTGCGTACCCACCGGGGCCATGCCCCACGACAGTGCCCACACCATCAGGGCGATCGACGCGATGATGGCGTTGCCGGCGAACATGGCAAGCACCACGAGCGACACGAGGAAGATCCAGACATTGGCCACCACGGTGCGATGCAGGTTGCGCCCGGCCAGCGCGCCGCCGACAAAATTGCCGATCACCGCAACCACGCCGTAGGCGAACAAAAGACCGCTGAGGACAACGTCGTCAACGTGGGTCAGTTGCTGGAGATAGGGTGTGACGAAGGTGTAGCCGGAATATTGCCCGGCGACGATGAAGATCACGGTGAGCAGGATCGCCCTCACCTTCCGCGATCGAAGCAGTCCAAAGAAGTGGGCGACACTGACGCCTTCTTTCATGGCGATACGCGGCAGCAGGAACAACTGCAGCAGAAGCACGGCGACAGCCAGCACCGATGCCGCGAGGAAGGCCACGCGCCAATCGGAATGCGCCGCGATGTAAGCCCCCGTTGGCACGCTCACCACCGAGCCTACCGAAATGCCGCCGAAGACCAGCGACGACGCGGCATGCACCCGCTCGGGAGGGACCAGCTTCGCCGCGGCGGTGATCGAGATCGCCCAGAATCCGCCGACACCCACGCCCAGGATGATCCGCGCAAGCAACAAGGTGGCGAAATTCGGTGCCTGCCAGGAGAGCACGCTGGATACGACCAGCAAGGCAGTCAGCCCAAGTAACACGAGGCGGCGGTCGGTACGACCGATAAGAAGCGCGGTGGCCGGTGCCGCAAGGAAGCCGAGCATCGCGGTGGCGGTGACCGCGAGGCCGGCCGTGCCTTCGGCGATGCCCAGGTCCCGGCTGATACCGGGCAGCAGTCCGACGGGAAGGAACTCGGTCACGACGAGAGCGAAGGCTCCTAGCGCGATCGCGACGACGCCAGACCAGCGAGGTTCGGGAATGGTGGGGTTATTCGACATGGTGTGCTCTTTCAATTGAGAACGATCGGTGTAGAAAAGGACAAAGAAAAACTCAGGTCACCCATGCGACGGCCGATTCGACCAGATGCTCCAACTGGGCTTTCGCCACGCCTGCGCGGACCTGCACACGCACGCCGAGCCACATGTTGAAGATCAGGCGACCTGCATCCGCGGGTTCCATCGCCTTTCGCATCGTGCCGTCCGCCTGCCCAGCACGGATGACCTCGGTCAGCAAGCGTTCGGCGAACTGGAAGTGTTCACGCACGCGCGCCGCCACCTGTGCGTCGTGCGGCGCGAGTTCGGTGGCGCAGTTCACCATCAGGCACCCGGGCGGCTGGTCCGCGCCGACATGGATCGACGAACCAAGGAGTTCGCGAAGGGCGTGCAACGGAGACGCCGCGTGGCGCACCAGGTCACGCTGGGCCTCTTCCTCGTGCTCCGCATAACGCGCCACCGCCTTCAGGAACAGCGATCGCTTGTCCCCATAGGTGTCGTACATGCTGCGCTTGTGCACACCCATCTCGTCGACGAGATCCTTCATGGACGTGCCTTCATAGCCCTTGCGCCAGAACACGCTGACCGCTCGCGCAAGCGCGGTATCGGGGTCGAACTCCTTCTGTCGTGCCATGGTCGGGGCCTGTGTCGGGAATGATCGGTCTTCATTCTGCGCCTTGTGGTTTTATTATGCAACCATGAGGGGCGCCGCATGAAGTGGCCTCGTATAAGAATCGTCTGACAGACGAAGGCAAAACGCCGACATAAGCTGAAGATCACCGCAGCCTGAGATCTCCGCATATGCCGATTCAGCAAGCTCGCCAAGCCAATCTCTGCGCCCTCGTGGACACGCTCCGCGCCTCGGGCGTCTCGACGCCCTCCGGTCAGGTCAAGGTGCTGGGGCCTGCGCTCACCGAAGCGCGACTCCACCGCATGCTCGCCGGGGCGGCGATTCCGTCATTGACCGCACGTGCCATCGAGCACCGGCTGCACAAGCCGAAGGGCTGGATGGACACCTGCGAGACCCAGAGCGCCTAGCGCTGTTGCGGCGCGGGAAGACAGAGGCCTGTTCAGGCATTTCCCCGCGAAAGGACGCACCCCGCGCCGCAACAATTCCCTGAGGCGAAGGTGAACGAATCATTATCGTTCCGTGCACGAATGACGTGCTTCGCCTAACGATTAACTCACGTTTCTGCCTTATTACTGCCACACACGCGACGGTTACTTGACGCGTGTCGCAAAAACAGCGCTTCTCACTTTGAGCGCCCCGACGCCGCGTCTATGCTGAAACCCTCCATCGATCTTCGCCCCCGAGTGGGCGCGGGCGGGATCGGTGCTGGCGAAGGACATCGTGTATCCCACGAATGGCGTCGGCACGGGCATCGTCATCGCCCGCCGCTGAAATCGGCGTCCGCCTCCTGGTCGATAGCGCATCCATGTGGTGCGTCATGCGCTTGCGTGTCCAGCATGCGCACGTATTCGGCTGCGTGAAACTGCATGAAACAGGGCAAAAAATGGACGGCGCTGCGCTTTCGACCCATTCATTCTCGGTGCGGTATAAACGCTTAGACGTCCAAATCATTTCGGGAAGTACGCTGCCGCATGACGACCAAGATTGATCAGGATCATGACGACGACACCATCGATCTCAATGCGTTGTTCGGCACTTTGCTCGACCACAAGTGGCTGATCGTTGCGATTACGGGTACGTTTTTCGTCATCGGATTGCTATACACGTTGCTGGCCACGCCGATCTATCAGGCCACGTCCGTCGTGCAGGTGGAGCAGAAGACGCCGTCCCTGCCCGGCCTGAGCGACCTCACGAGTTCGCTGGGAACCACGGCATCGCAGGCGACCACCGAGATCGCCTTGATCACCTCGCGCCTCGTCATCGGCCAGGCGGTCGACGATCTGCGCCTGGACGTGCAGGCGCAGCCGCAACGCATGCCGGTGATCGGTGACTACCTCTCGCGAAGCGCGAAGCCGGGACAGCCAGCGCCACCACGTTTCGGCCTGAGCCGTTACGGCTGGGGCGGCGAGGTCCTGGACATCTTCAAGCTCGACCTTCCCGACCAGACCAATACGCGCAAGCTGGAATTGCGCACGGAAGAGAACCACCGCTTCAGCCTGTATGACGATAGTGGCCAGCGGATCCTAGGCGGTGCGGTGGGCGAGTTGGTGCACGCCGGTGGCGTCACGATCCAGGTGAAACAGCTGATCGCGAACCCCGGCACGCGCTTCGATGTCGTCGTACAACCCACGCTGACCACCATCGGCCACCTGCAGACCGATATCGTGGCGCTGGAAGAAGGCAACGACTCAGGCATCATCGGCCTGACCTACAACAACGCCGACCCTGATCTGGCGCAGCAGGTACTGGCGCATATCACCACGGCGTACGTACGCCAGAACGTCGAGCGCAATTCCGCCGAGGCCGCCAGCCAGCTGCAGTTCGTGAAGGACCAGTTGCCCAAGGTACGCCAGGAACTGGATCGCGCGCAGGCGGCGATGAACGTCTTCCAGACCCAGTCGCACTCGGTCGACCTCAGCATGCAGACCAAGGGTCTGCTCGACCAGATCGTCGCCGTCGAGAACAACCTGCAGCAGCTGCACCTGCAGGAGGCCGACATCGATCGCCGCTTCACGCACGATCACCCCGCGTACAAGGCGTTGCAGCAGCAGATGAGCCAGTTGCAGGCGCAGAAGGACCAGATGCAGAAGCAGGTCGGCAACCTGCCCGACACGCAGCAGCAGCTACTCAAGCTCAATCGCGACGTGCAGGTCAGCAGCAACACCTACACCAGCCTGCTCAACCAGGCGCAGCAGCTCGACATCGCGCGGGCCGGCACGGTCGGTAACGTGCGTATCGTGGACATCTCGGCGGTCGACAAGACCCAACCCGTGCAGCCGCGCAAGGCGCTCATCGTCATCATCGCCACCTTTCTCGGCGGTTTCCTCGCGCTGGCCTTCGTTTTCCTCAAGCAGATCCTCAACCGCGGTATCGAAGACCCCGCGTTGATCGAGGACCTGGGCCTGCCCGTCTACGCGTCGGTGCCATTGAGCCCGGGCCAGGGTCCGCGTTCGGCCAAGTCGCGACCGACCCATCGCGGCCGCCGCCCGCTGCTCGCGACCAGCGACCCGAACGACCTCGCGGTCGAGGCCATCCGCAGCCTGCGCACGAGCCTGCACTTCGCCCGGCTCGAGGCGAAGAACAACATCCTCATGATCACCGGTTCCAGTCCCTTCGCCGGCAAGACCTTCGTATCCGCGAACCTGGCCGCGGTGATCGCGCAGTCGGGTCAGCGTGTGTTGCTGGTCGACGGTGATATGCGACGCGGCACCCTTCACCATGTGCTCGGCATGAAGCCGGCGCGTGGCCTGTCCGACCTCCTTGTCGGCAGCGCGGAGCTGGCCGAGGTCATCGAGAAGGGTCCCGTGGCGAACGTCGATTTCGTCAGCCGCGGACGCGTGCCGCCGAACCCGTCCGAGTTGCTGATGCACGAGAACTTCACCAGCTTCATCCGCGAGGTGGTGCCGAAGTACGACCTGATCATCATCGATACGCCGCCCATTCTCGCGGTGACGGATGCCGCGGTGATCGGCCATCACGCCGGCACCAGCCTGCTCGTCGCCCGCTTCGGCCTGAACAAGGCGCGCGAGCTTGCCCTGGCGAAGCAGCGCTTCGAGCAGAACGGTGTCGAGATCAAGGGCGCCATCTTCAATGCCGTGGAACGTCGCACATCCGGCTACTCCACGTATGCCTATTACAAATACAAAGCCGATCCGGCCTGAAGCGAGCCCCATGTCGCGCATACTCATCGTCGGAAACCACACCTGCGGCAATCGCGGTGACTGCGCCATCCTGCGCGGCCTCCTGGAATGCCTGGAAGAGGTGTTGCCGGGAAGCCGCATCGACGTCACCAGCCGCTTCCCGACCAGTTCCGAATACCTGCTGGGCCGTGCCCTGCTGCCCGATACGCTGAACGCCTACTACCAGGAGGCAAACAAGCAGCGCTTCGGCATGCTTCGCGCGCAGCTCCTGCGCCGACTGGTGCCGCGCCTGCTGCACGGCCACCTGCGCAAGCGCTGGTGGGCCCGATGGGCGCGGTTGCCGCAGCGGCACCGCCAGTACATCGAATCACTGAAGGGTTACGACCTGGTGATACAGGTGGGTGGCTCGTTCTTCGTCGATCTCTATGGCGCCACCCAGTACGACCAGGTCAGCTGCGCGCTGCTCGCGGGACGTCCCACTTACCTGATCGGACACAGTGTCGGTCCCTTCCAGCAAGCCTTCTTCCGCAAGGTATCGCAGGACGTCATGGCCCGCGTGGACGCCCTCGCATTGCGCGAAGAGGTGAGCGCGCGCCACATGCAGGACAGTGCCATTCCGCAGGACAAGGTGCGTTCGGCATCGGACACTGCCTGGCTCGTGCATCCTGGAACACCGGCCGCGGTCGACACGGCGCAACCCACCGTGGCGGTTACCTTCCGCGAACTGGCGCCGTTCGACAAGCGCCTCGGCGTGACGCAGGCGCAGTACGAAGGCGCCTTCGCGGAACTGCTGGACGCGGTGATCGATGCCGGCTATCGCGTCGTGGCGCTTTCTACCTGTACCGCGATCGACGGCTACCCGAAGGACGACCGCATGATCGCGCTCAAGGTGCGCGCACGCCTGCGCCGTCCGGAAGCCTTCCACGTGGAGATGGATGAGCTCAACGATGTCGAACTCGGCCGCCGGTTGGGCACCTGCGTGCTCACCATCGGAACGCGGCTGCACAGCGCCATCATCTCGATGAACTTCGGCACGCCGTCCGTCGCCCTCAACTACGAACACAAGTCCGAAGGCATCATGAAACGCCTCGGCGTGGACGACCTGGCGATGCCGGTACCCTCGCTGCTCGACGGCAGCCTGCGGCAGAAAGTGCTCGAACTGCTGAAGGACGACACGCTGCGTCCGCGGGTCGCGGCGGCCGTGGCGCGCGAAAAGGCGTTCGCCCGGGAATCCCTGCTCGCGACGCTGGCGATAGGCGCCTGATCATGTCGATCCTGTTCGTCCTTCCCGAGTTTCCCAAGTATTCGGAAACCTTCGTCATCGACCAGATCGTCGGCCTGCTCGACCGCGGTTTCGACGTGCGCATTCTCGCCATCAGCCGCGGACCCGAACCGGCACCGGGCGACGTCGTCGCCCTGCGTGGCCTGATGGACCGCGCCACCTTCATCTTCGACCATGCCGCCAGCGCCTCCAGCAGCTGGCAGATCGCCGCACAGCGCCTGCTCCAGGTGCTGCCGGGACTGCCGCGTGCGCGTGTGCGGCGCGCCTTGTCCGTGCGCCGCTATGGCCATGCGGCCAAGACGCTGGTCCTTGCCGGCGCGGCACGACGCTTGCGGCAGCCGCTCAAGGCGCAGGCGATCATCGCCCACTTCGGCCCGACGGGCGTGCTGGCTGCCCACCTGCGTTCGCTTGGCTTGATCGAAGGTCCGCTCTACACGGTGTTCCATGGTTACGACCTGTCGCGGCACAGCGTGCTCGCCCGGCATACCGAGGACTATCGCCGGTTGTTCGCGAGTGGCGAACACATGCTGCCAATCAGTACGCGCTGGGGCCTGAAACTCCAGGCCCTCGGGTGTGCCCCCGAGAAGATCCAGGTGCACCGCATGGGCGTCGACCTGGACAGTTTCCGCTTCGTGCCGCCGGACGACGTGCTGCCTTCCCGGCTGCGTCCGCTGCACGTCGTCAGCGTCGCGCGACTGGTGGAGAAGAAGGGCGTGCTCTACCTCTGCCAGGCGGTCGCGCAACTGGCGCAGCGGAAGATCCCGGTCGATCTGGAGATCATCGGCGACGGACCGTTGCAGATGGGACTGGAGCGCTTCGTCGCCGAGCAGGCGCTCGAGGGCCGTATCCATATCCGCGGCCGGCGCGACAAGGCCTATGTGCAGGCCGCGCTCGCCCGCGCGGACGTCTTCGCGCTACCCAGCATCACGGCGGCCGACGGCGACCAGGAAGGCATCCCGGTCTCGCTCATGGAGGCCATGGCCAGCGGCGTGCCCTGCCTTTCCACCGTGCATAGCGGCATCCCGGAGTTGATCGAGGACGGCCGCTCGGGCTGGCTCGTGCCGGAACGCGACGCGACGGCGCTGGCCGACAAGCTGGCCAGCATCCAGCGTGGCGACTACGACCTTCCCACGATCGCGCGTCATGCGCGCGACACGGTGGAAGCGCATTTCAACCAGAGCCGGTTGCACGACCAGCTCGCGGCCCAGCTCGCCTAGGGGACGCGACATGGCCTCCGCCAGACGCGATGCCTTGTGGACCGTCGGCTCGACCGTGGTCAGCGCGGCCAGCCAGCTGTTGCAGATCGCGGTGCTTGCGCATCATGTGGATGCGCACCTGCTCGGCGCGCTGGCGATCGTCAACGTGGTCAACGCCATCGCGACCCTGCTGCAGGACATGGGCCTCAGCAGCTATCTGATCCATCGGCAGAACATCAGCCACGCGGAGCGCACCTCGCTTTTCATGATCAGCGCGGGACTCGGCCTGGTCTCGGCGATCGTGCTCTTCGGCGCGTCCTACGCGGTCGCGTATTTCTACGCCTCGGACGTGCTCGGCCACCTGCTGCGCCTGTCCACGATCAACTTCGCGTTGCTTGGCCTGGCCGCCCAGTACCAGGCCAGCCTCATCAAGACGTTCCAACTGCCGCGCCTGGCGCGCATCGAAGTGATCGGCCGCCTGTCCGGGCTGGGCACCCTGCTCCTGCTGGTGCTCGTCTTCGGCGCATCGATCGAAGCGGCGGTCTACGCGATGATCGTCAATAGCCTGGTCCGCCTGGTGTGCTTCGTGGCCGTGGCCGACCGCGACTGGCACCCGGGGCGCACCTTCGATCGCGGCATCATCCGCCAGGCGCTGCGCTACGGCGCATTCCAGCTCGGCTCGCAGGTGATCAACCAGCTGCGCAGCCAGGCCGACCAGATCATCCTCGGCAAATTCCTTGGCCTGGCGTCGCTCGGCGTGTACTCGTTGGCGAAGGAGCTGGTGTTGCAGCCGACCAAGCTGATCATGCCGGTGGTGCAACGACTCGCACTGCCGCGGCTGGCGACACGCCAGGACGATCCGCTGGCCTTGCGCAACGCATACCTCGTCGGCCTGCGGGGCGTCTCCGTTTTCAGCAGTGTCATCTTCATCATGCTCGGCGTGTTCGCGCCGCCGGCCGTGACGATCCTTTATGGCCACCGCTACGACGGCGTGGCGGCGCTCATCCCGTTGATGCTGCTGTTCGGCATGCTGCGGCCGCTGGGTTCGCTGATTGGCGCGCTGAGCCAGAGCCTGGGCCGTTCGGACATCGAGTTCGGCTGGAACCTGAAGATCTGCGGCGTCACCTTGCTGATCAGCGTCGCCGGCGCGATGTCGCGTTCGCTGGAAGTCATGGCCGTGGCGCTCGCCATCAGCCAGGTCGTGGCCACGGTGCTGTCCTACTACTTCTTCTCCTCGAAAATCATCCGCCTGAGCGCGCGTGAGTTCTTCAGCGCGTGGACTGTCGAGAGCCTGCTGCCCTACGCCTTCCTGATGCTCGCCGTCCTCGCCTATGCCGATGACGGCTGGAAGGCCAGCGCGGTGCGCTTCGCCGTCGCCACGCCGGCGCTGCTCTGGGTGATCTGGCGAAGCCGGCACACCTTCCTGGGCCGCCAGGCCCAGCCGGCGGGAGCCTGACATGAATCCACGAACGAGGCCGCCATGTCCCTGGTGAGTGTCTATATCCCCACCCGCAACCGCTCGGCGCTGCTGCGTCGCGCGATCGACTCCGTGCTCGCGCAGACCTACACGGAGACCGAGATCCTGATCTGCGACGAGGCTTCGACCGACGACACGGCCGAGGTGGTGGCCGGGTATGCGCGTCTCCATCCCGGCAAGTTCACCTACCTGCGCAACGACACGCCGCAGGGGGCCTGCCGCGCGCGCAACCGCTGCATCGAGGAGGCCGTGGGCACCTATGTCACCGGCCTCGACGACGACGACCTGTTCCACCCCCAGCGCATCGAGGGTCTTGTGGAGCTGTACCGGCGGCACAAGCCCTCGTTCGCGTGCAGCCGTTTCCGCTACTTCCAGACGGAAGCCCAGATCGCCGCATTGCGCGAGCGTCGCTACAGCGAAGCCGAACTGACAAAGGGCGACGCGTTGACCTTGCAGACGCTGCTCTACGCGAATCACGCGGGCAACCAGGTGCTGACCGAGCTGTCCCGCATGCGCACGCTGGGCGGTTTCGACGAGTCGATGCCCTCCTGGCAGGACTACGACATGTGGATCCGCCTCGCGGAACGCTATGGCCCCGCGGTGCGGACGCGTTCCATGCTGTCCTTCGTCGACGACGACCGCTCGCGCGCCCGCATCCGCAACTCCAGCAAGCGCGCCGAAGGCAGCGAGCGATTCATCGCCAAGCATGCCGGGCTGATGAGTGCCGACCAGCAGCGCAACCACCGCAACATCCAGTATGTGATGAACCGGCAGCGCCCCTCGCTGGGCGAGATCGCGCGCAATGTCTCGCTCGGCGGTTACAAATCGACCCTGAAGGTGCTGTTGCACAAGTTCTTCGGCGTGGCGATCGGCTGATGGTGATCAACAAGACCCGTGCCGCCGCGATCACGCTCATGGCGATGCTGTTCGTCCAGATCCCCCTGACGCACAGCACCACGAGCAAGTCGCACGTCAACGTCTACCACCTGCTGCTGCTCCTGTTTCCGCTGCTGTACCTGCCGGCCCTTCGCTACCTGAAATTGAACCCGGCCACGGCCTTCATCGGCGTCATGACCATGACCTCGCTGGCCGCCGCCGCCACCTATGGCGGCGGACTGCGCTCCACGCTGATCCTGTTCGTGGCGACATCGTATTTCCTGGGCGTGGTATTCGGACGCAAGCTGCACGATGTGGAGCTGCGCAAGATCTTCACCTGGATGCTCGGGTGCTGCATCGTCTTCATCATCCTGCGCGACATCGTCTATGCCGGTCAGCTTGGCGCGGTCTACGCACGCACCGAAGGCGCGTCCGGCGTGCTCTACATGTCCACCGGCGGCCGCAACATCGAGGCCAGCCTGCTTGCGCTGCTTTCGATCCTTTT
>Ga0209216_1000071_pt1 | contig 25949 bp, 14 predicted proteins | sample TexAe_OM2H0_O2_FD_187940 | JGI IMG/M metagenome (GOLD analysis project Ga0209216, IMG submission 187940) | Forest soil microbial communities from Davy Crockett National Forest, Groveton, Texas, USA - Texas A ecozone_OM2H0_O2 (SPAdes) (version 2) | ecosystem: Environmental > Terrestrial > Soil >... | reverse complement strand
CCTGAGGCCTTTTCTTTCAAGATACTGCAACTCCTCAAATGGAAGGATTGGAAGAATTACATAATAATATAATGTTTTACTTAGCTATTATATTATTTGCTGTGACTTGAATCATGATATCTATTATAATTACATATCCATATAAAAAATCAAGAATATCTAATAAATATGTAAATCATGGTACTCTTGTTGAGCTTATATGAACTATTACTCCAGCTTTAATACTAATATTAATCGCTTTCCCCTCTTTTAAATTGCTATATCTTATGGATGAAGTAATTGATCCAGCTCTCGTTATTTTTGGAGAAGGCCATCAGTGATATTGAAGTTATCAATATCCAGATTTTACAAATAATGATGAGGAATATGTAGAATTCGATTCATATACAGTTCCTGAAACTGATTTAGATTTAGGTCAACTTAGAATGTTAGAAGTAGATAATAGGGTAATTATACCAGAATTAACACATATAAGATTTGTAGTTGGAGGTGCGGATGTAATACATTCTTATGCATGCCCTTCTCTAGGTATTAAATGTGATGCATATCCTGGAAGATTAAACCAATCCTCAGTTTATTTAAATAGAGAGGGTACATATTATGGTCAATGTTCAGAAATATGTGGTATATTACACAGTTCAATGCCAATAGCTATACAATGTGTTAATTTATCAAAATTTTTATATTGATTATATGAACAAATTGCTTCTTAATATAGAAAAAATGATAAATTTATTTTAGTGGTTACTTATGAATAACTATGAGTAAACAAGATTATTATTGTTTTAGCAATAATAACTTATGTGACTGATAGTAACAATAGGAAAATCGACTGATATAAATTTATTTCTAGATTTTTTATATTTAATATTACAATTAGATTTATCTAACGTTAAATTTTACATTATTTAAGTTTTTAATAATTAAAAACATATGTATATGAATAATTTTTTACCTTTATGAAATAATAGTCCTTTAGATCAATTTACTATAAGAAATTTAGTTAGTGTAAAAGGAGATATATTAGGTAATATAAATATATCACTTACAAATATAGGACTTTATTTATTTATAACAACATTTATTATTATAATGTTATATCTATTGGCAACAAATTATAACTTAACTACGCCAAATGGTTGATCATTATCAATGGAATCTATTTATGCTACAGTATATAGTATAATTATAAATCAAATAAACTCAAACAAAGGTCAAATGTTCTTTCCTTTAATATCTTCATTATTTATATTTATATTAATAAATAATTTAGTTGGAATGATACCTTATAGTTTTGCGCCAACTTCACATTTTATTTTAACATTTGGTATAAGTTTTACAATAGTTATAGGAGCTACAATATTAGGATTTCAAATTCATGCTTTTAAATTTTTTTCTTTATTTGTGCCATCAGGTTGTCCATTAGCATTACTACCTTTATTAGTTTTAATAGAATTTATATCATATCTGTCTAGAAATGTTTCTTTAGGACTAAGATTGGGTGCTAATATATTAAGTGGTCATATGCTTTTAAACATTTTAGCAGGATTTACATATAATATTATGAGTAAAGGATTAATATACTTTTTCTTAGGTCTAGTTCCTTTACTATTTATTCTAGCTTTCTCAGGTTTAGAAATAGGTATTGCTTTTATCCAGGCACAAGTCTTTGTAGTTTTATCTTCATCTTATATAAAAGATAGTCTAGATCTTCACTAATTATATTAAATAGTAATATGATCAACGGATTTTCTTAAAAATAATATATTATTTTTAATATGCTATATAATAAATAATAAACTATTATGTTTATAAAATGTAAATTATGATTTCCATAACTAATAACATATTTATAATCACTAATGTAATATATTATGCAGACACTTTTTTCTATTTTAGAAGTTATATTGGTAATAGTACCAGCACTTTTAATAGTAGCTTTTACAACTGTAGCAGAAAGAAAAACAATGGCTAGTATGCAACGTAGATTAGGTCCTAATATCGTTGGATATTATGGACTATTACAAGCATTTGCAGATGCCCTTAAATTACTATTAAAAGAATATGTAGGTCCTACTCAGGCAAATTTAATCTTATTTTTTCTAGGTCCTATTATAACATTAATATTTTCGTTATTAGGATACGCTGTTATACCATATGGTCCAGGATTGACTATAGCAGATTTAAATTTAGGTATATTATATATGTTAGCAGTATCTTCTTTAGCTACTTATGGTATTCTATTAGCAGGATGGTCTGCTAATTCTAAATATGCATTTTTAGGTTCACTTAGAAGTACAGCTCAATTAATAAGTTATGAATTAATATTAAGTTCTGTTATATTATTAATTGTTTTACTTACTAATAGCCTTAACTTAACAATTAACATTGAAGCGCAAAAAATAACTTATTTTTTATTTCCATTGTTTCCTTTATTTATAATTTTTTTTATTGGATGTATAGCTGAAACAAATAGAGCTCCTTTTGATTTAGCAGAAGCAGAATCAGAGTTAGTATCAGGATTTATGACAGAACACTCAGCAGGTATATTTGTATTTTTTTTTTTAGCCGAATATGCAAGTATTGTTCTTATTTGCATTTTTTCTGTAATATTATTTATAGGAGGTTTTTTAGCAATAGTTTCATCTGAATTTCTTATTATTTCAGGTTTGATTAGTAGTTTAAGCTTGGGGTTTAAAACTTGTTTTTTGATATTTGTTTTTATATGAGTAAGAGCTTCTTTCCCTAGAATACGTTTTGATCAGTTAATGTCTTTTTGTTGAACAGTATTATTACCTATTATTATAGGACTTATTATTATTATACCTTGTTTAGTATATAATCTTTTTTTCTTATTTTTACAATAAAATATAACAAATAAAAAGTTATTTACTTCAATAATTCTTTATATATAATTAGTATTATACCGGATACTAAAAACTAATTTTTTAGTCTAAACAATTTAATTTTAACTGTCTTCCATGAATTAATAGCAGTATTACATAAATTTATCTATAAATATATAATGAGATTTTCACTAATTCTATTTTTAATTGGAATCTTAGGATTTGTTTTAAATAGAAAAAATATAATATTGATGCTTATTTCAATTGAAATAATGTTATTATCTATTACATTTTTAATATTGTTAAGTAGCTTAAGCTTCGATGATATATTAGGTCAAACTTTTTCTATATATATAATATCTGTGGCAGGAGCAGAATCTGCTATAGGATTAGGTATCTTAGTAGCATATTATAGATTAAGAGGAAGTATAGCAATAGACTACAAGTAATGTATTTAGCTTTAATAGTTTTACCAATATTAGGTTCAATAATAGCCGGCTTTTTTGGTAGAAAAGTCGGAGTTAGCGGATCACAATTAATAACATGTGGTTGTGTAATAATAACTACAATATTATCAATCTTAGCTTTTTTAGAAGTAGGATTAAATAATATACCTGTAACTCTGCATTTATTTAGATGAATAGACGCAGAATCACTAAATGTATTTTGGGCATTTAATTTCGATTCATTAACTGTTTCAATGCTGATACCTGTATTGATTGTGTCATCATTAGTTCATGTATATTCTATAGGGTATATGGGACACGATCCACATAATCAAAGATTCTTTAGTTATCTAAGTTTATTCACATTTATGATGATAATTTTAGTAACGGCAAACAATTTATTACTAATGTTTGTGGGATGAGAAGGTGTTGGTGTATGTTCATATCTTTTGGTTAGTTTCTGATTCACAAGAGTAGCAGCAAATCAAAGTTCCTTATCTGCATTTTTAACTAACAGAGTTGGAGATTGTTTTTTAACAATAGGTATGTTCGCAGTTATATGATCATTTGGTAATTTAAATTATTATACAATATTTTCACTATCTCCTTATTATAATGAAAATATTATAATAATTGTTGGTATATGTTTATTAATAGGTGCAATGGCTAAAAGTTCCCAACTTGGTTTACATGTTTGATTGCCAATGGCAATGGAGGGTCCTACACCTGTTTCAGCCTTGATCCATGCTGCTACTATGGTTACTGCAGGTGTATATTTATTAATGAGAACTTCCCCATTAATAGAATATAGTTCTACAGTATTATTGCTTTGTTTATGAGTAGGTGCTATAACAACGGTATTTAGTTCTCTTATAGGATTATTTCAACAAGATATTAAAAAAGTTATAGCTTATTCTACTATGAGTCAATTAGGGATGATGGTTATAGCTGTAGGATTATCTTCATATAATATTGCTTTATTTCATTTAGTTAATCATGCTTTTTATAAAGGTTTATTATTTTTAGGTGCAGGAGCTGTTATACATGCTGTAGCAGATAACCAAGATTTTAGAAAATATGGAGGTTTGAAAAAGTATTTACCTTTAAGTTATTCAGTTATGTTAGTAGCATCTCTTAGTTTAGTAGCATTTCCTTTTATGACAGGTTTCTATTCTAAAGATTTTATTTTAGAATCTGCGTACGGTCAGTATAACTTATCTGGTACAATAATATATTTTATAGCTACAACAGGTGCAATGTTTACAACATTATATTCTGCTAAAGTTTTACATTTAACTTTTTTAGTTAATCCTAATGGACCAGTTATAAACTATAAAACACCAACGCTTGGAGGAAAAGTTGCACATGAAGGAGATATATTTATGAATGTTCCACTGATAATATTAGCAATATTTTCTATTTATTTTGGTTTTATAGCTAAAGATATTTTTATCGGCTTAGGATCTAATTTTTTTTCTGATAATGGTTTGTTTTTACATCCCTTTCATGAAATAATGTTAGATACAGAGTTTTCAGTACCTGTACTTTATAAATTAATTCCATTAATATTAACTATTACATTAACTTTAGTATATTTATTAATCACTGAATTTTTTCCAATAACAATCTTACAATTTAAGTTTTCTATTTTTGGTTATAATTTATTTAGTTTTTTAAATCAAAGATTTGCTGTAGAAATGTTTTATAATAAATACGTTTCTGGTATTGTTCTTAAATTAGGTGGACAAACAAGCAAAGAAATGGATAAAGGGATTATAGAAAAATTTGGGCCTTATGGTTTACAAAAAAAAACCTTAGATATTAGTGAATCTATTAATAAATTAAGTACAGGTGTAGTTACATCCTACGCTTTATATATATTAGTATCCCTGTTATTTTATATAAGTGTAATTTATTTATGTGAAATAATTGATAATTTTTTTATTTTAGGCTTTATATCTTTTTCAGTTATGACTTTTGCTACTAATATTAAGCAAAATAAGCTTACATCATCTTTGTACTAGGAATAGCTCCTACCCTTGTTATTATTTGCTAAAAAAATTTTTTTTATTTAGTTATAAAATTTAATATTATGACTAGTTGTAAAAGTATAACTAGTCCAAAAGAGTATAGTTTAATTGGCAAAATAAAAAGCTTCAAACTTTAAGTTCTCAGTTCAAGTCTGAGTGCTCTTGTAAAGGTTCTTTAACTTAATAGGTAAAGTGCGTTCTTGATAAGGATGTGATCCAAGTTCGATTCTTGGAAGAATCATAATATGTGATTAAGCCAGGATAGTTTAATAGGTTAGAACATTAATTTCATGAATTAATAATGAGAATTCGAATTTCTCTCCCGGTTTTTATAATGTATTTTATAGGTGGATATAGTTTAAGGGTAAAACAGCTGTATGTGGAATAGCATTTCTTTGTTCGAATCAAGGTATCCTCCCTAAAACATAATAATAATTATAACCTTTTTAAGTGTTTAAAATTTTTGCAAAAATTTTTATAAAAATGATTATAAAGTATAGAATTTTTAATTCTTATACTATGTATTAAGTTCAATAAATCTTATCTTAATTTTTTAATAGTATCTCTTTAAATATATATATAAATATGAGAATTTTAAAAACACATCCCATTTTAAAAATGGTAAATTCATACTTAATTGATTCACCACAACCTTCAAATTTAAGTTATCTATGAAATTTTGGTTCATTACTAGCTGTATGTTTGGTAATACAAATCGTAACAGGAGTAACATTAGGTATGCATTATACACCTAATGTATTAGAAGCATTTGATTCAGTAGAACATATAATGAGAGATGTAAATAATGGTTGACTAATACGTTATTTACACTCAAATACAGCTTCAGCTTTTTTCTTTTTAGTATATTTACATATAGGTAGAGGTTTATATTACGGATCATATAAAGCTCCAAGAACTTTAACTTGAATAATAGGAACAATTATATTAATATTAATGATCGCTACTGGTTTTCTGGGTTACGTATTACCATATGGACAAATGTCATTATGAGGTGCAACAGTTATTACTAATTTAATGAGTGCTATACCATGAATAGGACAAGATATTGTAGAATTTATTTGAGGAGGTTTTTCTGTTAATAATGCAACATTAAATAGATTTTTTGCTTTACATTTTGTACTTCCATTTGTGTTAGCAGCTTTAGCTTTAATGCATTTAATAGCACTACATGATTCTAGTGGTTCTGGAAATCCTTTAGGTGTTTCAGGAAATTATGATAGATTACCATTTTCTCCATATTTCATATTCAAAGATCTTATAACAATTTTCCTATTCATAATAGTATTATCAACATTCGTATTTTTTATGCCTAATGTTTTAGGAGATAGTGAAAATTATGTAATGGCTAATCCAATGCAAACACCTCCTGCTATTGTTCCAGAATGATATCTTTTACCATTTTATGCTATATTAAGATCAATACCTAATAAATTATTAGGTGTTATAGCTATGTTTTCTGCTCTTTTAGCTTTATTAGTTATGCCTTTTTCAGATTTATCTAAATTGAGAGGTATACAGTTTAGACCTTTAAGTAAAATAGCATTTTTTATCTTTGTGGCTAATTTCTTAATTTTAATGCAATTAGGAGCAAAACATGTTGAATCTCCATTTATAGAATTTGGACAAATATCTACTGCTCTTTATTTCGCTCATTTTTTAATTATAGTTCCTTGTGTAACTTTATTAGAAAATAGTTTAATAGATTTAGCTATATATCCTGAAACAAAATTTGAAGATTTAGAAATTTCTGAACCTATATAGAAAATTAGAGATATCGAAAATCAGGTTAACTTGGTAAAATAAAAATTGTATTTTAAATAAAATATTAAATGTTTTAAGCTTTCTTTTATTACGTTTAAAATATCTTTGTTTTTGGGGGTATCACAACCAATTATAGATACATACGTAATAGATAAGATATGACAAGTTTAACATTTTTTTTTATATTTATTCCTATTTTAGCCCTAATATTATTAGCAATTAATATAATATTATCTCCTCATAATCCTTATCAAGAAAAAAACAGTGCATTTGAGTGTGGATTTCATTCTTTTTTAGGTCAAAATAGAACACAATTTAGTATTTCATTTTTTATTTTTGCGCTTTTATTTTTACTTTTTGATTTAGAAATACTTCTTGTTTATCCTTATGTAGTAAGTGCATATACTAATGGTATTTATGGACTAATAATAATGTTAGTATTCTTTTTTATATTAACTTTAGGTTTTGTATTTGAATTAGGTAAAAATGCATTAAAAATAGACAGTAAACAAACGAATATTACATATATAAAAGATTGAAAAAAAACAATATTTATAAAATAATATTTTTAGGTTATATAACTTAACGAAAAATATTTTAAATTTGTTTTACCTCTTCTGTTTTAATTATCTATTTTTTAACTAGATTTTTATTTACTTTATAAAATCTTTTATATTGTAAGTATTTTCTTTTTAAAAAGGAATGAGCTCGTAGATGGTTCTACCTTGTGATTGCAAATCATTTAGAAGAAGTTCGATTCTTCCTTATTCCTGTTACCTATTACAATTAAAATACAGTCTTGAAATATACAATGTAATATTCTATTTAAAGTAAATTATAGTACATAGCTAATTATATTAGAAAGACAAGTATTATTCTTGATAAAAAAATTTTTTTTTAATAAAAAAGTATAAAAAGGAATTATTGTGAGCCAATGCTATAAACCAAAGGTATACTAAGAAATATCTTTTAATTAAACAAAGTGAACTGAAATATCTAAGTAACTTTAGGAAAATAAATCAAATGAGATTCTACTTATAGTGTGAATTAAGGTAGATTCAGCATACAAGTAAAACGGTTTATCTGTTTGAATAAAGGGGATCCTTCCTCTAAAGCTAAATATGGTTTTATAAGCAATATAGAAGAGTACCGTGAGGGAACATGGTTTAGAAGTGGTAGTTCTATAAGCAGCTTTAGTTAAGTTTAAATATGTAACAAAAGCGTACCTTTTGCATAATGGGTAGGCAAGTTAATTTTAGATGCAAGCAGAATTGTAGTATTATAATATTCATGCAATACATAAATATTATAAGTCTTTTTAATCTGCCTAGAGAAATCGATTATGAAAAAATGAAAAGTATCTAAAATTAGACCCGGAGACTAGTGATCTTACCATTATCAGGATTATAAAAGTCCGAACGGGTTATCGTTGTATTGATATCCGAAGAATAATGGTAAGTAAGTGAAAGACAATACTGACTAGTTTAGCTGGTTTTCCGCGAAACCTATATAAGTAGGTAATTTAATTTACATCTTGGAAGGTACAGAACTGTGATCTCGCTCAAAATTATTTCTTATTAATAAGAAATAAACCTGTTTATATCGGGGGATCGTAAAGATTTTATCGGAGAGTATTTGCACTCGGAAGGTCCAAGAATGAATATTAATTAATCGGACATAGTGCGATAAGGTTGTATGTCAAAAGGGAAACAGCCCAGAACAAGAGTTAATAAGGTTCCAAAATTATTATTAAGTGAAATTAAGGATGTGTTTTTTAATACGATCAGGTAATAGGCTTAGAAGCGGCCACTTTTTGAAGATCTCGTAACAGAGCGTTGATTCTTTTAGAAAATTGCACCGAAAATATAACGGATCTAAATAATATACCGAAACCTTGTCCACATATTTTTTTACGTAAATACTAATGTAGAAAGTGTAAAAACTTTTTTCGAATATGTGGGGTAGCGGAACATTGGATTAATTTTAGAATTATTCTTCGAAAGAATAGAAATTAAACAATCCAAGTGATAATGCCGACATGAGTAGCGAAAAAGAAATTAATAAATAAATACAATTGCTCGCCTTAAACTTATGGTAGTTTAATTTACGGCTTCTAAAAAAAATTGATTTTTTTGATACTATTTATAATAGTAAAGAATAAGAATTATAATGAATAATAAAAAAGAGAAAACAATAAAGAATATTATACATGCAATCCTGGTATATATTTTTTTTTCTTTTTGTCATACATGATATAGAAAGTTTAGGATGCTTTACCGTCGTAATCTCGGTATATAATTTTCAATGTTATTCTATATATTTATATATATTTGAAACATGTATGATCTTTAGTAGATATATTGTAGTTGTTAGCTCTTACAAAGGATCAAATTGATGAAAAAAAATCTAGATAAAACTAATTATAGTGTAATTAGTTCAGGAAAAGCTAGGATAAGATTTATAAAAACCGTTCCTAAAATCTAGCACAAGTAAGTTAGTAGAGAATACGAAGGCGCTTGAGTGATCAATCATTAAGGAACTCGGCAAAATGACTCACGTAACTTCGGAATAAGGTGGGCCATTCTTTTAAGATATAAATAGGTTTATTAAATAATAGTTTATTAAGTTAAGCATTATTTAATTTGTCCTATTTATAATATAAATCAAAAGAATAGGAGGCATAGTATAGTGTTGTACGACTGTTTATTTAAAACAAAGCACTTTGCTAAGATATATATCTAAATATTAAGTGTGACATCTGCCCAGTGTCGGTTGGATAACGAATTTTCTTTATTTTGAAAGATAAGGTTTTGAAGGAAACTCCGATAAACGGCGGCCTTACCGATGAGGGTCCTAAGGTAGCGGAATACCTTGGCCGTTAAATGCGGTCTTGCATGAATGGTGTAACGATACAACAGCTGTCTCGATGATTGGCTTAGCGAAATTGGAATAGCAGTGCAGATACTGTTTACCTCTAGATAGACGAGAAGACCCTATGCAGCTTTACTGTTATTAATCGATGTTGTACTATAATAATTATCAGTTTATAAGGTAGTTTTTCGAATTTGCGTTAACGCGTACTAATTTTTAATGACCATGTGATACCTTTTTTTATTATACTACTGCTTTTTGATTATGAGACAGTTTATGCGGGGCACAGATCCCAAAAAAAGTACCTGGGTATATCCAAATTTCTTTTTGTAAAAACAAACAGATATTTAAGAAGAAATTAGTTTCTTTTTAAACATTAGTTTGCTATTAATTACATATGTATAATTATTCAGTTATTGCTGTATTTAAGAACAATTTTTATTTTTTTATTTTTAGTAGGATTTTTACTATACGGTAAATAGTAGTATAAAAAATAATAATTATTAATTATTATTTATATTTGTAATGTAAATTAACTAATTTATATTATGATGTTTAACAATACTTTCAAAGTTTAATGGCTTAATCCTGCTTTACTGTCAGACTCACAAGTCTATCAGTCGCGTAAGCGGGGCATATGATCACAAGACACGGAAAGGAAAGGTCTTGGATTTTTGAAAAAGTTACGCTAGGGATTATTTAACCTAGTCCCTCAATATTTATAATAAATATTGATAAAAGTCTGGGTAAATTTCAAAAAGACTAATATATGTTAATTTGAAGCGAAACTTAATTTTTGATTAAGAACGTTTAACGACTAAAATAAGTTTTATTCTATTAATAATCCAGCATTTATATATTAAATAATAATTATTGTTAATGCAATAATGAAATATACTCTAAGTAGAGAAAATAAATAATCTAATTCTTTAATTTTATTATTAGTTTTTAATTAATATGTTAAATATTGTAAAATTAAATTTATTAAATAAAAAAGAAAAAATTTATACTGAAAATGAAGTGAAAACCTCAAAACATTTTCCTTCTTCAACAAGAGAATGAAACAATAGCATATATGTTTATAATAAAAATGGTTTGAATTTAATACCTAATGCTATGATTTCAGCAATTAAAATCATTAAAGGTTATTTTTCATTGTATAATTATAAAATTGAAAAAAAAATAAGAACAAAAAGATTATCTCGTAAATTTAGAAGATTATCTTCTAATAAGATTTATATTAGTAATGGTGAATTTAAACATACAAATAATAAAATAATTATAAATCTTTATTTATATAATAGACAAAAAGATAATTATATGTTAGCTCTTAAGAAATTGTACTTAAAAACTATAAAAAAAACTCACAAGTTTAATTTAAAAATGAACAATAAATTTAATAATTTTAACAAATATAAATTTAAAAATAAACATAATACGTATGAATCAAAAAATATTAGAATTAATAAGTATAAATTAATCAATTTTAAACCTTGATCTAAATCATTAACAAGTATAAAAATTCATATGCACAAATTAAGAACTCTTGTGTACTTATATAATAAGGATAAGCAAGGAATTCTTCATTTATATAATAAATATAAAACATTATATACTGAGTATAATGAAGAAAAAAATATTAATTTGAATAAATATAAATTAAAATGTACTAAATATAATTTATATAAATTAAAAAGTATCAAATTATTTAATAGATATTTAAAAAATACCAATTTTAATAAGTATAAATTAGTTAATTTTAAACCATTTAGACCTAAATCATGAACAAGTATAAAAATTAATAAAGATAAATTTAAAATTACTAAGCCTTATAACAAGTTTGAACAATGAATTATTGATTTATTTGAAAAATATATATTAGAAAATACAAAAAAGAAAAATAATATAGCTGGATATACTATTTTTGACAAAAAAGATAGTACATCTAAATATACCAAATTTAACAGATCTATTGTCAAAAAAATTAATATTATTAACAAAAAAGGTTTATTGCTATTATACTTAATTAATAGAGAAAAATATTTAATAATTAAATCTTTAAATCATAGAGATAAGAAAATACATACATATATTTCTAATTATATAATTGAATTTTATAAAAAATTTCTAAAAAGATCATGAAGAAAATTAAAAATATATTTTTTTTATAGACAATTAATGTATATAAACAAATCCAAATACAATTATAATTATTTACAATATTTAAATAAGTACTTATCTTCTTTATATAATAAAAACATAGAATACAATTTAATTAATTTAAAACGTTTTTATTTACATAGTGATATCTTATCAGAATCTATGAAGTTAAAATTAACTATAAACAAAAGACGTATGCTAAAACAATTAAATATTATGAAAAAAAAAATAAAAATAAAAGATTATAAAAAAGTCTTACATAAAAAATTTTTTGGCAACAAATTAGATTTAAAAAAGAACTTAATTAAATCTCCAAATTTTCAAAGAAAAGAAATAGTTAAAAATCTTAACTATAAACATATTACAGGTTTTAGACTAGAGGCTAAAGGTAGATTAACTAGACGTTATACAGCATCAAGATCTGTATCTAAAATTAGATATAAAGGTAATCTTTTAAATATATATTCTTCATATAAAGGTATGTCTACTGTATTATTAAAGGGTAATTTAAAATCTAATCTACAATATACAAAATTAAAATCTAAATCACGAATAGGATCTTTTGGTATAAAAGGTTGAATAAGTGGAAGTTAATTATACACGAAAAAAAATATAAATATATAAATGATGAAATAGTCTGAACTATATATAAAAATATAGAAGTAACAAAAATTAGTTACAAAACAAAATTTGAACAGGCTAATGAGCGCAAGAGAGTACAAATTGAGTGCGCGGTTTGGCACCTCGATGTCGGCTTAACTCATCCACATGAACGCAGGAATCATGAAGGGTTCGACTGTTCGTCGATTAAAGAGTTACACGAGCTGGGTTTAATACGTCGTGAGACAGTATGGTTTCTATCTTCTAGGGGAATTTAGAGTAAAATAATGATAGCCCCTTTGTACGAAAGGAATTGGGTATGTTGACCAATAGTTTACTTGTTGTTTATAAATTATAAGAATATTATTTTCACTAGAATAAAAATAATTGTGGGGGCGCAATCCCCGACCATAATCATTAACTATTTTATAGGCATGGCAAGAAAGCCACGTCAATTAGAGAGAAATGCTGAATGCATATAAGCATGAAACTTACATTACTATACTCTTATATACGTAATATAACATTACGAACATAGGCTTTAGCTGTATTAACTTTGAAGTTTTCAGGTACAAAGTACTAATTATATTTTATACTAAATAATACATTTATCCATCATACATTATTAAAGCCTGGTTAGCATAAAAGTAATGTTGCTGTTTTGTAATCAGTAGAAGTAGGTGCAGTACCTGCACTAGGCTTCTAAGACTCAGTGGTCAAGTTTGGTTAAGACATAACATTTTCACTGTTGAAACGCAAGTTCAAATCTTGCCTGGGTTGATTCTTATAACCGAAGTAGCTTAATGGTAGAGCAACTGTTTTACACACAGAAGGTTGTGTGTTCAAGTCACACCTACGGTACATTATTTTGTTATTTAATGCGGATTAGTGTAACAGTCAACACCCTTAGCTCATGCCTAAGTAATTGGGGTGCAAATCCTCAGTCCGCATATTTTATTAAAGGCTATAGCTTAATTGGTAAAGCTAGCTGCTCATGATAGCTCAGATGAGTGTTCGAATCATTCTAGCCTTAAAAATATATTTCTAGATAATAAAGAAAAAAATTTTTTCTCACGGAGTAGAGCCAGGTTGGTTAGGCACCTCATTTGGGTTGAGGAATTGCTATGTTCGAACCATAGTACTCCGATTATTGAAAATTATTGCATTTTCAATAATAGCTTCTTAATTAATAGTATATCTACATTTCAATAATAAAACTTAAAAAATTTAAATATAAATTTTTATAGAGTCATTTGTAATTACAATAATAATTTAATTATAAATTTGAAGACTTATTCAAATAATTTTTGATCCGAGTGCTGGAATTGGTAGACAGGATAAACTTAAGATTTATTGATTATATCGTAAACGTTCAAGTCGTTTTTCGGATATTTTGATTAAGTAAAAAAAATGTAATTAAATATTTATTTAAGGGGGTATAGTTTAATTGGTAAAACTATGAATTTGCATTTCATCATTTTAGGTTCAATTCCTAATATCTCCAAAATTAATTTATATTAACTTTATGTTAATATATATTTAGTTATAGTTAAACTATTTATAAATTATAAACTTAAAAATTTACAATAAAATTTTTATAAAGTCCGAGAAGCTCAATTGGCAGAGCGGAACACTGAAGATGTTTAGGATATAAGTTCAAGTCTTATCTCGGACAAATAATTAATATTTGGTAAATAATTAAATTATCTAGCTTCAAGTAATGAGAATCTTAAATTTATTTATGTTAAATATATATGTTGTTACACAGACATTCAATGGATTTTTTGTAGAATTTTTAAATATTATTGCAATTGTTGCTTTTTTAGCGGGTATATTTACCATTGTTGCAAAAAATCCTATAGTATCTGTTTTATACCTAATATTGTTATTTGCAAGTGTATCTTGTTACTTAATTATGGTAGGAATGGTGTTTATAGGTATATCTTATTTATTAGTATATGTTGGAGCCGTATCTATATTATTTTTATTTATTTTAATGTTAATTAATATAAGAGTATCAGAACTTATAAATGATACAAATAATAATATCCCTTTAGGTATATTAGCTATATTAATACTATTTATACCACTTAGCAATTTATTACCCGATAAAAAAATATCATCGGATAAAAACATTTTTGAATTGAATAATTTTTTCACAAACATAATAGATAAAGAACATATATTATATGTATCTTCTAATAGTTGAGATGGTACAATTTCAGATATTTCTGATATCACGAGCATAGGTAATATTATGTATACAAGTTATTCAGTATGATTAATTTTAACTTCTATTATATTATTACTTGCTATGGTAGGGTCAATAGTTATAACTATAAAACAAAAATATTAACTTTAATTTATTAAATTTAAATTATAAGAATTAAAAAAACAAAAATATCCTTGTTTTTATGATATTAACATACTTTTTTAATAATTTTCTTTTCGTGTTGTGTATAAAAGATTCTTTTTCTATGATTTAGGATAATATAATGATTCAAGCAGCTAAAATAATTGGAACAGGATTAGCTACTACAGGGTTAATAGGTGCTGGAGTAGGAATAGGTGTAGTTTTTGGTGCTCTAATCATAGGAGTTTCAAGAAATCCATCTTTAAGAGGACAATTATTCTCATATGCAATTTTAGGTTTTGCTTTCGCAGAAGCAACAGGATTATTTGCATTAATGATGGCTTTCCTATTATTATATGTAGCCTAATTAAATCAAAATATATATATATATGTTAATAAATATATTAGTATATATATATACCAAATAGGTGTGCTGAAATTTGGTAACCAGGTTCTGCTTAGGACGGAATAGTATAAAACTTTGCAAGTTCGAGTCTTGTCACCTATATATGTTGTTGACTAATCGGTAAGTCATAAATTTTTGGTATTTACTATTGAGTGTTCGAGTCGCTCCAACATAATTTCTCATGTAAGTGAATTTAAAATTTTTAAGTCTTTATAGCTCAATGGTAGAGCGAAATACTGTTAATATTTAGGTTAGATGTTCAAATCATCTTAAAGACGTAATTTATTGTAAAAACATAGTAATTTACTATTTTATTACAATAAAATATCTAATTATAATTTAAATAATATATCTCTAAGTATACACAATATGACGAGACATCTAATCTTTAATGATTAGGACACAGTTAAGTATAACTAATAAAAAAGCTATCGCTGATTTTATGAATATTACCCATGCAAGCTCAAATAAATACCGTTTTTATAGTACGGATCAACAAGCTTCGAGCACCAATTCTTTTAATTTAATAGGAAATATAACAATGTGAAAAGAAAGATGATTTTTATCCTGTAATGCTAAAGATATAGGAACATTATATTTAATGTTTGCATTATTTTCAGGATTAATTGGAACAGCTTATTCAGTATTAATAAGATTAGAATTATCTGGACCAGGTATACAATTTATATCTGATAATCAATTATATAACACTATAATAACAGCACATGCTATAGTGATGATATTTTTCATGGTAATGCCAGCTATGATAGGTGGATTTGGTAATTTTTTATTACCATTGTTAGTTGGAGGGCCGGATATGGCATTTCCTAGACTAAATAATATAAGTTTCTGATTATTAGTTCCAAGTTTAATTTTATTCTTATTTGCGGGTTTAATAGAAAACGGAGCAGGAACAGGTTGAACTCTTTATCCCCCATTATCTGGATTACAAAGTCATAGTGGTCCCAGTGTTGATTTAGCCATTTTCGCATTACATTTATCTGGAATAAGTAGTTTATTAGGTGCAATGAATTTTATTACAACAATATTAAATATGAGAAGCCCAGGAATAAGATTACATAAACTAGCTTTATTTGGATGAGCAGTGGTAATAACTGCAGTTTTACTATTATTATCTTTACCTGTTTTAGCTGGTGCAATAACAATGTTATTAACAGATAGAAATTTTAATACATCCTTTTTTGAAGTAGCTGGTGGTGGTGACCCTATATTATACCAACACCTTTTCTGATTTTTTGGTCACCCAGAAGTTTACATATTAATTATACCAGGATTTGGTATAATTAGTACAACTATATCTGCAAGTTCTAATAAAAACGTTTTTGGTTACTTAGGAATGGTATACGCAATGATGTCAATAGGGGTTTTAGGTTTCGTTGTATGAAGTCATCACATGTACAGTGTAGGTTTAGATGTGGATACAAGAGCTTATTTCACAGCTGCAACTTTAATTATAGCTGTACCAACTGGTATTAAAATATTTAGTTGATTAGCAACAACTTATGGTGGTTCATTACATCTTACACCTTCAATGCTATTTGCATTAGGTTTCGTAGTTATGTTTACTATAGGAGGATTAAGTGGTGTTGTTTTAGCCAACGCATCATTAGATATAGCATTTCACGACACATATTACGTTGTCGCTCACTTCCATTATGTGTTAAGTCTAGGTGCAGTATTTGCTCTATTTAGTGCATGATATTTCTGAATACCAAAAATAACAGGTTTATCTTACAATACTTTATTAGGTAAGGTACATTTTATTATCTTGTTTATAGGAGTTAATTTAACATTCTTTCCTCAACATTTTTTAGGTTTACAAGGAATGCCAAGAAGAATTAGTGATTATCCTGATGCTTTTGCCGGCTGAAATTTTGTAAGTAGTTTTGGATCTATTGTTAGTGTAATTGCTACATGATTATTCTTGTATATTGTATATATACAATTAATAATGGGAGAAGCCACATCAAAATATCCTTGATTAACTCCACAGTTTTTTAGCGATTTATTCCAAACACTATTTAATAGAAATTTTAATTCACTAGAATGAAGTTTAAATAGTCCACCGAAACCTCATGCCTTTGTAACTTTACCTCTTCAAAGTTAAAATTATAATAATTGTTTCGTCTTCGTTTATTTCATGGGTCGTCCTAAAAGATTTAGCAGCTGAGACTGAAACAATTTTTGAACCGTTGCGGGAACAAAAAAAAAAGAGAATTGACTGAGTGGTTTAAAGTGGTAAGCTTGAAACTTATTTGATTGTATTAATCACATCCGTTCGAATCGGATATTCTCTGAAGGGTTTACCCCTATTATTTTTGATAACTAATAATTTAGTCATAATTTATGTTATGAAGTTGGTAGAAGATTTAAGTAGGTAATAAAAAAATAATTTTAATTGTAATTGTTAAGATATATTAGGTGTAATACAATAAGGAAGGTTAAAAGCTAGACAAAAATATCTTTGTTATTTTTATAATAATTTATGAATAAAAGTTCATATACTTAAAAGAAAATATAAGTTTAATAAAAATATGAAAATGTAAATATATTTTTAGCTTTTTTTAGTAATTATATCTTATACAAAAACTTTCTTATAACAATTCTACAAAAAATAAATTTTTATACCTAAGGAATTAAGTATTTTCACCAACTTTTATAAGGGGTAAAAAAATCCCTTATTTTAATTTGTTGAGTTTGATGATGGCTCTGAATGAACGCTGTCCTAATGCTTGACACATGCTAATCGAACGTCATCTTTACTTAGTATTTAGATGAAGTGGTGTACAGGTGAGTAAATACAAATTTAACTACCTTGAAGTAAGGGCAAAATCCCTTATAATACTTATATATGTATAGAATAAACTATAACTTTTTATTCCATACATATATGAGGATAAAGATTTATAAATATTTCGTTTTAAGATGTTAGATATTGTTTCGGGGGAGTAGTAACAAAAAGTTAGCTCGACGTACCGGAAGTCGTGACTGAGAGGTCGATCGACCACACTGGGCCTGAAAAAATCCCAGGACGAATTGTACAGCAGTGGGGGATATTGGTCAATAGCCGAAAGGCTGAACCAGCAACTTGGAAGAATGTATAACGAATAAGTCGTATGAAATTCTAAATAAAAAATGATTGTGACAATTTTTATTTATAAGTCTTGACCAAATTACGTGCCAGCAGTCGCGGTAACACGCAGAAGACTAGTGTTATTCATCTTTAATAGGTATAAAGGGTACCTAGACGGATTATCAAGCCAAAGTAAGGGACTAATTTTCTAGAGTTTTATGTAAGAATGTCGAATTACTGGAGGAAAGTCAACATTTTTTGATACCAGTGAGACGGGTAACAGCGAAGGCGCTATTCTATGTTTAAACTGACGTTGAGGAACGAAGCCTGGGGTAGCGATAAGGATTAGATACCCTAGTAGTCCCAGGAGAAAATAATGAGTGTTATAGACTACGATAAATCGCCTAAAGAGTTCATTTAAAAGATTATTGTTATATAACAATTTATTTGAATTTTTTTGTAGTCATAAATGAAAGTGTAAGCATTCCACCTCATGAGTAAAGCGGCAACGCCGGAATTGAAATCATTAGACCGTGTCTGAAACCAGTAGTGAAGTATGTTATTTAATTCGATGATCCGCGAATAACCTTACCACGTTTTGAATATTATTACAAGCGCTGCACGGCTGTCTTCAGTTAATGTCGTGAGATTTTGGTTAGTTCCATTAATTAACGAAAGCCCTTGTTTTATTTATATAAATAAAATATTTTCGCCGATACATTGGATAGAATAATAGGGACCAAGACAAGTCATCATGGCCTTAATAACGTGGGCTATAGACGTGCCACATATACCTCTACAAAGGGATGCTATATTGTAAAATGGAGCTAATCCTTAAAATTGGATACAACTAATCGTGAATTGTAGTCTGAAACTCGACTACATGAATAAGAAATTACTAGTAATCGTGAATCACCACGTCACGGTGAATCTAATCTCAGATGGGTACTAACCACTCGTCAGGCGCTGAAAGGAGTATGTGCAATAAGTTTGGTTATGTATTAATCTAGTATTTATAATTAGTTTTATTACTATTAATGCATAATCTTCGTATGTGTGATTCTAATTGGTGTTAAGTCGAAATACGGTTCGTGTAATGGAAATTGCACGGGAAGCATTAGCCTTATTTATTATGTAGAATAATTTTCTACAAAATCTTTTTTGGTCATATTAATTGGTTCGATTCCAATAAAGATAAAAATATTGTTAATATACCTATTACTTTTTTCAATTAAGTTTCTTTTCGTGTTGAATCTATCTTTTTGATAAAAAAGAGACTTTAGTTTAATAGGTAAAACATGCGACTTTTAATCGCTATAATGTGGGTTCGAATCTCACAGGTCTTACAAGGAAGGGCCCATATGTTGGTTTGTGGGTTGAGCTGTAAACTCAATAGCTTTAAGCTGTCGAAGGTTCGATTCCTTTTCTTCCTAAATAACTAACATTGTATAAAAGATATTAATTATATAAATTTGTTATAATTAAAAAACGATTAAATTTTGTATAATTATTAGTTAAAAATTCCTATTAGCTTAATGGCAAAGCCGAATACTTCTAATATTTAGATATGGGTTCAAATCCCATATAGGATTAAGCTAAGGTATTTTAATATTGAGAATGTTAGTCTTTTCATTAAAATACCTTTTTAGAGTAAATGGCTATAAGTTAATTGGTAGACTTGTCGTCTTCCACACGAAATGCGTTGGTTCAAATCCAACTAGCCATAATAATATATATTTAGGTATTCTGTATATTTAATTTAAATATACAAAATATTCCTATTAGCTTAATGGCAAAGCAAAATACTACGGATATTTTGATACGAGTTCAAATCCCGTATAGGATTAGATAAAAATAATATTTGATTGATGTTTTAATCTTAGAATTTTTACCTTGTTATTTCGAGAGAATAACAGAAATGTTTTGAATATATAGAAGATTATTTAATAGACGGTTAAATATTTGTTCAATAAGTTGGACAAGCGCTGATTTCTCTTTTATTCTTGTTGAAACTAGTTTTGCTAATATATCTCTTATCTACAATTAGTCTATAAACTTATATTATATATTAAATATGAATACTGAAAAAAGAAGTATATTCCAATCTCATCCTTATCATTTAGTATCTCCGAGTCCGTGACCTTTTAATACTAGCATTGCTTTATTAAATACTGCTTTAAGTGCGGGATTAACATTTCACTTATTTTATCATAAAATGGCTACTTTGCTTTTCTCTCTTGTAAGTGTGACATATTCAATGAGTTTATGATTTAGAGATGTTATTTCAGAAGGAACTTATATCGGTAATCATACATTAGCTGTGCAAAGAGGTTTAAATATGGGTGTTGCTTTATTTATAGTATCAGAAGTATTGTTTTTTTTAGCAATATTTTGAGCTTTTTTTCATAGTGCTTTATCACCTACTATAGAATTAGGAGCAAATTGACCACCTCTGGGTATAGATTCTATAAATCCCTTTGAATTACCATTATTAAATACAATAATTTTATTATCATCTGGAGTAACTGTTACATATTCACATCATTCATTAATACAAGGAAATAGAAAAGCAGGTTTAAATGGTTTAATTTATACTATTGTATTAGCTATAATATTTACAGCTCTTCAAGGGGTGGAATATACAGTTTCATCTTTTACTATTTCAGATGGTACATACACATCTTGTTTTTATTTTGGAACAGGATTTCATGGGTTTCATGTTATAATTGGAACTGCTTTTTTAACTGTGGGATTCTGACGTTTTCTTGCGTATCATTTAACAGAAAATCATCATTTAGGTTATGAATCTGCAATTTTATACTGACATTTTGTGGATGTTGTATGATTATTTCTTTATATTTCAGTATATTATTGAGGTTCTTAATTTATTGTCACTAAATTTATATCTATGTCAAAAAAATTTAAATTGAATGATATAAAATTTTTAAAGAATCAGTAATCTTAATGGTAAAGTGTTTCCTTGTCGAGGAAAAAGATGCCAGTTCGAATCTGGCCTGATTCGTAAAAAAGGAAAAGTTACTATAGGTAAGGTGAGATATTTGCTAAATATTATGTGAAAACATTTAGACGTTCGAGTCGTCTCTTTTCCGACAAATATAACTATAGCAGTTATTATAAATCCAAACTAAAAATAAATAAATTATTATAAAGAAATTCTAATTATTTTAATCGTAGAGCTGTATATATATAACATATTTAGCTGTAAATTTTAGCACTAAAATTTAGTGCTAATAACTATGCTAGTTGTTATACCTTTTTTAGGTATAATAATTATTTTATCACAAATATCATATCAATTAAAAGATAACGATACATTAATGAAATCTAGTGCACTATTTATTACTATAATAGAATTAATAATTTGTTTAATAGTGTGAATATTATTTGATAATAGTAATAAATATTTTCAATTCATACAAGAAAAATATACAATAGGACATTATGATATTTATTTAGGAGTGGATGGTTTATCTATATACTTTTTATTGTTGACAGCTTTAATAATGCCTATATCTTTAATATCAAATTGAAAATCTATAGAAAATAAAAATATTTATTTTTTAATAATAATACTACTTTTAGAAGGTTTATTATTAATCATATTTTCAGTGTTAGATATATTGATGTTTTACATTTTTTTTGAAAGTATATTAGCTCCTTTATTTATACTTATAGGTATATTTGGTTCTAAGGAAAAATTAAGAGCTAGCTTTTATTTTTTTCTATATACCTTTTTAGGATCATTATATATGTTATTATCAATAATATCTATGTTATCTTTAATGGGTTGTACAGATTTTAATATTTTATCTAAAAGTAATTTTCTTTTCTTAAGTCAAGTTTTTATGTTTATTGGTATTTTTATAGCATTTGCTGTAAAAACACCAGTTATATATTTAAATGGTTGATTGTTAAAAGCTCATGTAGAATCACCTTTATCAGGTAGTATAATATTGGCCGCAATTGTTTTAAAACTTAGTTTATATGGGATTTTTAGATTAATATTACCTTTATTACCAAAAGCTTTTTTATTTTATACTTTTATAGTTTTCTTAATAGGTGTATTAACTATAATATATGCTAGTTTAAGTACACTTAGAACCGTAGATATAAAAGAACTTATTGCATATTCTTCTGTATCTCATGCAGCTGTTTATCTATCTGGTGTTTTTAGTAATACATTACAAGGAATACAAGGTGGAATAATCCTAGGATTAGCTCATGGTTTTGTATCTTCTGGTCTTTTTACTTCTGCAGGTGGAGTATTATATGATAGATCAGGTACTAGATTAATAACTTACTATGGAGGTATAGCCCAAGTAATGCCAATATTTTCTATTTTGTTTTTTATGTTATCTTTAGGTAATTGTGGTGCACCACTTACTATAAATTTTATAGGAGAGTTTATGTCTCTTTATGGTATATTCGAGAGATTGCCTTTAGCTGGTATCATTGCTTCTTCTTCTATAGTATTTTCTGCTGCCTTTACGATATTTATGTTTAATAGAATAAGTTTTGGAGTATTTAATATTAAATACTGAACTGATTATATACCAGATATTAATTTAAGAGAATATTATATATTATTAATACTTGTGTTGTTTACTGTAGTGTTAGGAATTTATCCTTCTATAACATTAGATGGTTTAAACTTTTACACTAGTTTTTTAATTTTTAATGTATCATATTATACAGGACCAGACTTTATATTTTTATTATGTTGTTAAGTGATAATAAACGCTTTTTATAAAGCATGAATAATTTTAGATTAGTTAATATAACTCATATAAATAATATTTATTATTTATAAACTTTTTTCTTTCATAATTACTATCCTTCTAACTAATATCATTGTTTTTATTAAAATATTATGATATTGACATTTCTCGTTTTATTATTATTATCCAATGGTTTAACTGTAAGACCTGATACATCTATATTATATAGCCGTATAGGTTTAATAATAATATTTTACAGCCTATTTTCAGCATATACAACCTTTTATATAGAATATTTAGAAAGAGGTGTTTCATTGTATAGTGGTTTATTTAATGTAACTTCTATAACACATACATTTCAAATGTTTATATTATTGATATGTGGGCTAATATTATTAATGACAGCATTTTATCCAAGAAAAAAAAATATAAGCAATTCTACATCAATATTAAATACATTATTAGAAAAAATAAAAGAAAATAAAACTTTACTTAACAAAACATCTGAACAATTTACTATAATAGAATATACGTTAATAATAATATTTGCAATAAGTGGTGCAACTTTATTATTAGCAAGTGCAGATCTAGGTTCAATTTATTTATGTATAGAATTGCAGAGTTTTAGTTTATATATAATATCAGCTATACACAGAAATTCAGAATCTTCTACAGGTTCAGCTTTAACTTATTTTTTACTTGGAGGTTTATCATCCTGTTTTATACTTTTGGGTATAGCATTAATTTATGCAAATTCAGGTTTAACTAATTTAGATAGTATATATTCTATAATATCTGATTCTGATAAATATATTTATTATTCAACATGATATGTACATAGTTATATTTTTTATAGCTTGTTATTAATATCTGTAGGATTTTTGTTTAAAATAGCTGCTGCTCCATTTCACTGATGATCTCCAGATGTATATGATGGGGTACCAACTATAGTAACTACTTTTATTGCAATTTTAGGTAAGATTGCAATATTAATTTTATTTTTAGAATTAGTTCATTATACAAGTTCTTTAGTTTATACTTTTCAATTTTATTCATGAACAACTTGCCTTTCTTTAAGTTGTTTACTATCATTAATTATAGGTACTCTTCTAGGTTTAACACAAACAAGAATAAAAAGATTGTTAGCCTATAGTACTATATCTCACGTTGGATTTATATTATTAGGACTAGTAGTTCATACAGTAGAATCTTATCAAGCCTTTATTTTTTATATTATTCAATACATGTTAACTAATTTAAATGCTTTTATGATTCTTATTGCTATAGGATTTAGTTTATACTTATATTATACAAACATATCAAAATATAATAATCTATCTGAAAAAAACAACAGTCCTATACAATTGATTAGTCAATTAAAAGGTTATTTTGTAATTAATCCTGCACTTGCTTTATGTTTAGTAATTACTATGTTCTCTTTTGTAGGTTTACCTCCTTTAGCAGGATTTTTTGCAAAACAGATGATCTTGACTGCAGCTTTAGATAATAATAAAACTGTCTTGGTTTTAATAGGTGTACTTACTAGTGTAATAGGTGCTGTTTATTATTTAACTATAATAAAAACTATTTACTTTGATAAATCCGATTATATCAGATCTGGAACATATGTTGAATTTTCATTATCTAATATATTTTCTATAACATTAAGTATATTTAACTTAATTATTTTAATGTTTATATTAATGTCTGATGAGATTTTAAACTTATGTAATTTATTAGCTGTAATAAATTTTTCAGCAGATGGTATTTAAAGTTAACTTTTTCAAATATCTTCACTTAGTATAAAGTTTCTTTTATAATGGAATAGATTAAATACTGAAAAAAAAATGCCTCAACTTGTACCGTTTTTCTTTGTAAATCAAATAGTATTTACTTTCTTTTTCCTAACTGTACTAATATATGCCTTTACTAAATATATTTTACCAAGATTTGTTCGTTTATTTAAAACACGTTTACATATAAATAATTTTTAAACATACGTAAAAAAAATTATTTTATGAATATTTTGAAATTAAAAAACTTTAAAGTATATCCATTTTTTTAATTTTATTTTTTATAAAATAAAATTATTAGGTTTTACTTATTTATATATAATTTTACATATAGTTAACCTACAATTTTTAATTTAATTCCTCTTAAAAATATTATAGTTACGTATTGTAGGTCTATAATTGGTTGTGATACCCCCGAGCCTTGAGGCCTTTTCTTTCAAGATACCGCAACTCCTCAGATGGAAGGACTGGAAGAATTACATAATAATATAATGTTTTACTTAGCTATTATATTATTTGCTGTAACTTGAATTATGATATCTATTATAATTACATATCCATACAAAAAATCAAGAATATCTAACAAATATGTAAATCATGGAACTCTTGTTGAGCTTATATGAACTATTACTCCAGCTTTAATACTAATATTAATTGCTTTCCCTTCTTTTAAATTGCTATATCTTATGGACGAAGTAATTGATCCAGCTTTAGTTATTTTCGGAGAGGGTCATCAGTGATATTGAAGTTATCAATATCCAGATTTTACAAATAATGATGAAGAATATGTGGAATTCGATTCATATACAGTTCCTGAAAGTGATTTAGA
>Ga0209216_1000067_pt1 | contig 30774 bp, 35 predicted proteins | sample TexAe_OM2H0_O2_FD_187940 | JGI IMG/M metagenome (GOLD analysis project Ga0209216, IMG submission 187940) | Forest soil microbial communities from Davy Crockett National Forest, Groveton, Texas, USA - Texas A ecozone_OM2H0_O2 (SPAdes) (version 2) | ecosystem: Environmental > Terrestrial > Soil >... | reverse complement strand
TGTACGTGTCAGGTGTAAAGGGATTGGTGCTACTCCCCTTGGCCATCTGGCCCCACGGAGAATGACGGCGGATATCGATCCTCACCCGTCGGTAACACCAAACTGGTTCAGGCAGCGGCAGCCACGGGCTGGTCGTTGACCGCCTCGGGATTGACCTGCTCACCGCCGGTGTCGATGATGTCGAAATTCACCAGCTTCAACAGCCGGCTGATCGTGGCATCCTGCACCTTGAGATTGATCTTGGACGAATCGACCTTGCCTTCGGTCAGCTTGGCCTGCGCTGCGGCAGCCTGCTTGATCCCGAGGTTGATATAGGCGTCGAGGTCGAACCCCTTGTAGGGGCTTTCCTGCTTGAAAGACCACCACATGTTGTTCTTGGCGTCTTCCCACGTCTGGCGCACGGCCATGTTGTGCTCGTCAGCCGAGCCCTCGATGCCGGTGAACGTGGTCACCTTGGACTTCTTGCCAAGCTGGTCTTCGACCTCGATCTCGCCCACCGTCAGGTGGCCGTACTTCACGAGGTACTGGACGAGGGCCTTACCCCTCACAGTCTCGCTCAGGCCGTCCACGAGGCGACGAGCCACCCGGACGTCATGGTTGGTAGCCAGATGGTGCACGGTAGCCACCAGCGCAATCTGGATGAGGTTGCGGGCGTTGTTGGCGGCCTTGATGGCCTTGTCTTGCAGCTTGTCCAGTTCTTCGACGGACGACGGGAGGGCATAACGGATGGCGGTCATGACATTTGTCCTTTGGTTAGGCGAAATTGCCTGTATGTTTTGCCACGAAATTGTGGCGGTCGGCATTGCACAACTCGGCTGGTATCAGCCCTTCAGCATCATGATTGCCTTGCTTGCACGCAGGCAACCGCGATTCTTGGCGTTGACCCTACCCCTGACAGGGCGAGTCTTACCATACACACCCTTGATGTTCGTGGGCACGGTTGCACCCACAACCACCGTGTTCATCTTCTTGAGTTCAGCCCGGGACTCAGGTGTATTGAGCGCACGCAGGGCTGCCACACGGGCTTCACGTTGATGCCACTTGCTGACGAACACGGGGCGAGAGTCTTTCTTACGCATGGCTAGTCCCTCGTTAGTGGACGATGCGGACTTCGTAACTGTCCCCATTCATCCCGACATAGTACCCGAGCTTACCATTCTTACGCTGGTCAGCGAGGAATGAATGAGCTTCGCACTGTGTGTTAAAGAAGTGGTAGCGTACCATTGCGGTGTCTCCTGTGTAAGCTTGAGTATGTACCCTCTGAGGTTGCCGAGACACACAACCAGATGGCGAAGGCACATAAGCAAGCTTACATTGTTATGTCAGATGAAACCACATTGGTTCATGTAGCTACCGTTGTAGTATGCACCTAACATACAACTTGCTTGCTGCCCTAATGAGGGCTAGTTCAGTTAGTCTAGGATCGGAATCCTTGAGCCTGAACCTTGCGAGGGGTGGCGACTTGAAGTCATAGTCCCAAAGGACACACCAATGCTCACCCATCCAGTAGCCTACGCTTAGGGCTTGCCAAGCCCAAGGGTTCACAGACCCCTATCTCCGCGTCAACCACATGTTGCCCGCAATGGTAGCGGGGGTGCACTCTCCGTAGCCTGCACCGCGACCCTTCCGGTATTTGCCTCCGGCTCGGCTGCCTGATCATGGCTCAGGTTGGCATGGGGTCACCCCTACTACATAGACCTGCGGCGTCAGCCCGGACTCTACGTTCAGGAACTCCACCCCTCTTGCGAGGGCAGATACACACTAACAGGTGGAACATGAATGGTAGGTGAACCCAAGGCCCTAGCCTACCACTCGATCACTAGACTGACCCATCATTACGGTGTCCGGCCACAAGGGCGGGAGAAGCGCACCGCTAGGGCTTTGCCTTGGCGATGGGTGAACGATACGCCAGACCATGTGAAGGGAATGTGAAGAACGACTATGCCTTATGGCCTATGCCAAAGGTAATAGGGATGGGACAAGGGGTAGGGACAGCACGAGGAACCGCGAGCGTACTCGCGCCTTGCGCTACGCGCACGGTGTACTACCGCGCGTATGCAAGTAACATCCTGAATGTGAAGGGAATGTGATGAAGATGTGAATGAAGGGCAGCCGGAGGATGCAATGCACGTTATGACATAACATAACACATGTAAAGGAAACTTGACATCGATCGAGGGGTGGCCCCGGGGGGAAGGGGGGTTGTGCTAGATGATGCATTACACCTCCTAAATTTCTAACCAAAATTACCCCAAACCCAACTCTTTGATTTTCTTAGTAAATGAAAAATAGTTGAAAATAAATGTAAAATATTTTCAGTAAAACACCTAAAAAACAGATATTAGTATATATACATATATAGAAAAGATAAGAGCTAAGTAATAAGCTTACTTCGTAAGAAGGTCAAAAGCTGAAAGCTTTAATGTAGAAGATCAAAAGCTCCATACCTTTTCAAATACTAAAGGACACCCTTAGGATGATTGACAAGAGTAAGTTCCTAGACACCAATGGCAATCCACTTACTCAGGCCCTCTTCCTTGAGGTTGACTACAACCCTGAGTATGCCGTCTACACCCTGAAGGATCAGGACCACGAGTACAAGGGAATTGTCTACCCTAGCCTGAAGAAACTCTACCTGCTTGAGGAGGACCCCACGGAGTACCTCTTCGCTGAGAAGCATCTTCTGGGCTGGAGGCATTGGAACCGGATCTGTGACAACAAGCTCCTCGGTAAGCATGTCCATGCTTGGAGAGAAGAGCTGGAGCTTAAGATGAGGGCTATGGCCGTCAGGGCTCTGAGAGACATGTGCCAGTCGGAGAACGGTAACTTCCAAGCCTCCAAGTTCCTAGCCGATAGGGGATGGGACAAGAGGGCGGTGGGTAGGCCCTCCAAGGCTGAGCTTGAGAAGAGAGCAGCCATTGGACAGAGGGTGGACGATGAGTTCACTGCCGACATCCGCAGACTATCGGACTATAGACCCACATGACCCTAGAAGAAGATTGGCTGGTTGAAGCCTACCGAAAGCTGGAGAACATGCCAGACAAGGCCAAGGAAGTCCGGGAGCAGGCACTAGCCGATCTTAACTACTTTGCCCGTCTGGTCAACCCCGGCTATATGTACGGGGCAGTCCACCGGGAACTATTCTCATGGCTTCAGACCTACACCCTCTTCGGAATGGGTGGGCTGGAACTAGCCAGCAATAAACTCATGCTCCTCCCCCGAGGCCACCTGAAGAGTCACATCGTGGCTACGTTCTTGGCTTGGATCATCACCAGACATCCTGACGTCACAGCCCTGTACCTGTCCGCTACGGCAGAGCTGGCTGAGACCCAGTTGTATGCCGTGAAGAACATCCTCGGGTCCAACGTCTACCAGAGATACTTCCCTGAGTACATCAACCCCCAAGAGGGCAAGAGAGACAAGTGGTCCGCCACCAAGCTCTCGGTTGATCATCCCAAGCGGAAGGAAGAGGGCATCCGTGATGCCACGGTAGCCACGGCAGGACTTACTACGAACACCACAGGCTGGCACGCTGACATCATCATAGCAGATGACTTGGTGGTCCCTGAGAACGCCTACACCGAGGATGGCAGAATGCTGGTCTCGCGGAAGGCTTCCCAGTTCACCTCCATCAGAAACTCTGGTGGGTTCACGGTGGCATGTGGTACGAGATATCACCCGGCTGACGTCTACCGGGATTGGAAGGAACAGGTCTATGACATCTTCGGTGAGGATGGCATCAAGACTGATGTAGCTCCCGTTTGGGAAATCAAAGAGTACGCCGTCGAGGATGAGGGTATCTACCTTTGGCCTAGAGCCATCCGCAAGGACGGCAAAGCTTTTGGTTTCGATCAGCAGATCCTTTCTCGGATCAGGGCTGAGTATACAGACCGGGTGCAGTTCTATGCCCAGTATTACAACGACCCGAATGACCCGGGCTCAGACAGAATCAGCCGAGAGAAGTTCCAGTATTACAACCCCCGCTATCTGAAGAAGAACGGGGACAGGTGGTACTTCAAGGAGAATAGGCTGAATGTCTATGCCTCTGTGGACTTCGCGTTCTCGCTGACTAAGAAGGCTGACTATACAGCCATCGTGGTCATCGGGGTTGACTACACTGGTGCTATCTACATCCTAGACATCGATCGGTTCAAGACCGACAAGACCATTGAATACTTCAACCACATCCGGGATCTCCACGCCAAGTGGAACTTCAACAAGATGCGGGCTGAGGTCACGGTGGCTCAGAAGGTCATCGTCAACGACATCAAAGACTTCATTACCAAGTCAGGTCTTAGACTCTCAGTTGAAGAGTTCAGACCTAACCGTAGTGAGGGTAACAAGGAAGAGCGCATCGCTGCTGCCCTTGAGCATCGTTATGACAACATGCAGATGTGGCATCAAGAGGGTGGCTGGACTGAAGTCCTCGAAGAGGAGCTGGTCCTTTCTAGACCCCCTCATGACGATATCAAGGATGCTCTGGCATCCGCCGTTTCCATTGCAGTAGTCCCCACCAAATCTATGAGGAGTAATGTGATGGACTTGTTTACTAAGTCTAACAACATCAATAAACGCTTCGGTGGAGTACCCTTCTAATGTCAACAAAGGTAATGCAGATTAAGGCCCTGTTGACGCAGGATGACCCCGCTAGATATATCTCGGAGTGTTGGGACAGGTTCAACATGCAGCGTCAGCCCAAGGTTGACGAGTGGCTTGAGCTTCGTAACTACATCTTCGCCACGGACACTCGGACGACTAGCAACTCTAGTCTGCCTTGGAAGAACAGCACTACCACCCCTAAGCTGTGTCAGATCAGAGACAACCTACACTCCAACTATGTGAGTGCCCTGTTCCCGAATGACAACTGGCTTAGCTGGCAGGCATACACTAAGGACGATGCAGCCAAGGAAACCGCTAAGGTCATCCAAGGCTACATTGAGAACAAGTGCCGTGAAGCTCACTTCCGGACTGAAATGTCCAAGCTGCTCTACGACTACATTGACTTTGGCAATGCATTCTGTACGGTCAGCTTCGAGTCGACCTACAAGACTGACAAGAACGGACTTAAGATCCCCGGCTACATTGGCCCCCGAGTCCATCGCATCAGTCCTCTGGACATCGTCTTTGATCCAATGGCTGAAGACATCCAGCACACCTTCAAGGTTGTGCGTTCCCTGAGAACCCTCGGTGAACTTCAGCGTATGGCTATGGACGAGCCAGAGAATGCATTCTGGCAGAAGGCTGTTGATCAGCGTGTTGAGCTGTGTGCCAACCTTGGCGGATACAGCTACGAGGATTTCCAGAAGGCCAACGCTCTCCAGATCGATGGCTTCGGCAATATGTATGAGTACCTCATGGGTCCATACATTGAAGTCCTAGAGTTCTACGGGGATTACACTGACATGGATGGCAACCTCCATACTGATCGCATCATTACTGTTGTGGACAGAAGGACTACTATCCGTGACGAACAAATCCCCACGTGGTTCGGTTCTGCTCCCATCCAGCACTGTGGTTGGAGGTTCCGCCCTGACAATCTCTGGGCTATGGGTCCTCTGGACAACCTTGTGGGTATGCAGTATCGCATTGACCACCTCGAGAATGCCAAGGCAGATGCCTTTGACCTGATGATTCAGCCGCCCTTGGTCATCCAAGGTGATGTTGAAGAGTTCGTCTGGGGACCCTCTGCTGAAATCTTCGCTGGCGAAGGTGGCTCTGTCACTGAAGTCAGTAAGAGCCTCAACTCGGTTCTCTCTGCGGACAATCAGGTTCAGCAGCTTGAGGACAAGATGGAGTTGTATGCTGGTGCGCCTAGAGAGGCCATGGGCATTCGTACTCCGGGTGAGAAGACGGCCTTCGAGGTTCAGCAGCTTGGTACTGCTGCTGGCAGAATCTTCCAAGAGAAGATCACTCAGTTCGAGGTTGAGTTCCTTGAGCCCACCCTCAACTGTATGCTTGAGTCTGCTAAGCGTAATCTGGACGGTAGTGATATCGTCCGTGTTATGGACAACGAGTATAATGCCCAGCAGTTCATTCAGATCACTAGAGAAGATATTACTGCAAATGGTGTGCTGCGCCCCGTTGGGGCGAGACACTTTGCCAAACAGCAGCAGGATCTTCAGAACCTCATTGGTGTGTTCAGCAGCCCGCTTGGTCAGTTGCTTGCCCCTCACACCTCAGCCATTGCTATTAGCAAGTTCGTCAACGATGTGATTGGCCTGAATGGTTATACCATCTTCAGCCCGAACGTAGCCGTTGAAGAGCAGCACGAAACACAGGCTCTTGCTCAGCAGTCTCAGGAAGACTTGCAGGTGCAGCAGCAGGTGCCCACGCCTCCGGGAACTTAATCATGGATAGACGATGGACCCTGAACTTAGATGAACAAGTTGCAAAGGATATGCGACAGTGGTTTAAAGAGTCCGGCCCGCTTCGCAGAAGACTTCAGAAGATATTGACCGATATCATTGAAGAGAAGCGAGTCGGACAAACACTTGAATCCAAGTATGATAATCCAAACTGGGCGTACCTCCAAGCAGACCGCGCGGGGTACGAGCGAGCCCTCCGGAATATCATTGACCTCATAAACGAATAAGGCATACCAATGACCGATAACGTATTCGGTGAACAGCCGACCCCGGCTGCCACCACTCCGCCGACTCCCTCGAATGTTGAGGACCTCCTTAAGAACATTAAGAACGAGAATGGCGAACCTAAGTACAGAACTCTCGAAGATGCTATCATTGCTCTCGACCACTCTCAGAAGTATATTCCACAGCTCAAGCATCAGCTTTCTGATTATGAAACACGGCTGGCGGAACAGGAACAGAAGGTCGATAAGTTCATGAACATCGAAGAGTCTGTGCAAAGACTCCTTGCGCAACAGCAGAACCCTCCGGCAGTTACCCCTCCCGCAGCGACTGGTCTTGGTGAGCAGGATGTCATTAAGCTTGTTCAGGAAAGCCTGAATGCAGAACGTGTAAACGCTACACTCAGTTCTAACCAGAACAAGGTCAACGACGCGCTTGTTAGTAAGTTCGGTGAGAAGGCCAAAGAAGCTTTGGAAGCTAAGGCCATCGAACTGGGCACTACTAGACAGGCACTTGGAGAACTTGCTAAGCAGAACCCGGACATCGTCCTTGCTCTGTTTGCGACTCCCCCGAGTCCTACCAATAACCCATCCGTATCTAGTTTGAGAACTCCTCCGCCGAAGAAGGTTACTGAAGCTCCCACCAAACCTGAGAGAAGTCTGCTCAGTGGTCCCGGTGCAAACCGAACCGAACAGGGTGCCTACTTTAGCAAGCTCCGTGAAGAGAAGTACAAGCAGTACGGAATCGATAGCTAAAGGAATAACAAATGCAGCTTATTGAAAACTCTCGTGCATTCATCGAGGCTGAAGTCTATTCTCAGTTCATCTATGAGAACCTGCATGACGGCCTCCTGCCGACTTCGTTCTGGCGCAATGTGAGCGACTTCGCCTCGGGTGAAACGCTCCACATCAAGACTGTTGGTACGGTCACGATTCAGGATGCCGAGGAAGACACGCCGCTGGTGTATAACCCGATTGAAACGGGTGAGATCACGTTCCGCATCACTGAGTATAAGGGTGACGCTTGGTACGTGACCGACGACCTCCGTGAGGATGGTGCTCAGATTGACCAGCTCATGGGTGAGCGTGCTTCCGAATCGACTCGTGCGATTCAGGAAGGTTTTGAAACCGACTTCCTCAAGACGGTCGGTGATTACTTCGCTGCTGCGGCTACTCCGCATAATGTGAATGGTTTTGCCCACTTGATCCCGGCTTCAGGTCCGAACAACACGCTTGATCTGTCTGACCTCATTCGTCTGCGTCTCGCATTCGATAAGGCCAACGTTCCGGCTGAAGGTCGCGTCCTGATTGTTGACCCGATTGTGGAAGCCACGCTGAATGGTCTCGTCACGATTACTCATGACGTAACGCCGTTCGGTCAGGCCATCCTCAACGACGGTCTCGCCCGTGGTCAGCGTTTCGTACAGAGCCTCTTTGGTTGGGATATCCTGACGTCGAACCGCCTGCCGCAGGGCACGTGGACCGACGGCACGACCTCGGTCACCGGTGTTCTGAATATCGCGATGTGCGTTGCTAATGACCAGACGAAGCCGGTTCTGGGTGCATGGCGTCGTATGCCGAAGTCGGAAGGCGAGCGTAATAAGGACCGTGCACGTGACGAGTTCGTTGTTCGCTGCCGCTATGGCTTTGGTATCGCTCGTACCGATACGCTCGGTGCGATTGTCACTTCCGCCACCGCCATTTCGTAAGAGGAGAATAACTAATGGCTTATGAAAACTCTGCTGGTCTCGGTGTTCACAACCAGTATGGCCCGCGCCAGTCTGGCGGCGAACAGGGCGTGTTCAACTCTGGTCAGGGCTTTGTCAACGAGTATGTTGTCAACCTGCCGATGAGCGGCCTGTCGTATAAAATGCCGGTTCGCAACAACATCAAGGTCTACAAGGTCGACACGACCTTTGCGACGGGTACGGTCTCGGCCGTTGCTGTTGGTGGCCTCGCTGTGCTTCCGGCAACTGAAGCAGCTCCGGTGCAGATCCCGGTTAGCAACACGGGTGTGGTCACCCAGACGGGTGGCACGGGTGGTTTTATTATCATCCGCTTCCACAATGTCCCGGGTGATGACTTCGACCTTGAAGACCTCGGCTAATGCGTGATTGGTATGATGCTGCCCGAAAGCACATCAAGACGGTCCTTCCGACCAATAAGCATTTGGCCTTCGGCCAGCTTATGTCGGATTGGTTTGCGGCTGGTGCACCCGGCACTCCTAGTGCTGTTCCTGCTGCTACTGCCTCTGTCGTCGGCGGTGTGAAGAAGGGCGCGGCTGTTACGTCACCTGCTGACGATACTGCCGACCACGCTGCGCTTGTTTCACTGATTGCCAGCCTTAAGGCTTCCGGTGCAATTGCGTAAAAAGTTCCACAACCTAGAAGGAGTTTAAATGTCACTTCAGACTTATGTTGTTATGAATGGTGGTCGCACTATCACTTTGACAGAGGAAACCCCTGTTGCCGCTGGTATGCTTATTGATGATGCCGCATTTGATGATATTGTGACATTCCTAGAAGACAATGGGTGGATTGAAGACCCAGAGTTTAATGATAACAAGAAGTTTGTAACAAGACCTCAAGAACCTCTTCTGTAAAACCACTAGGCCCCCGGCTCACCCCGGGGGTCTTTCTTTGGAGATCATATGGCAAACGTGCAGCACAAAGACATCCTAGACTCAGATCGCCATGAACCAAAAGGTGCTAGCACCGCTGCTCTCAATGATGTCCTCCATGCCGATGGTGATGGTACTACAACGTTTAAGAAGGTTGACTTTACCAACCTTGTAAACGTACCGACCACTATCTCTGGCTACGGTATCACTGATGCGGTTAACACCTCTCTGCTTGGAGCAGTAAGTGGTGTAGCTACTCTTGGTCCGGATGGCCTTGTTCCCGATAGCCAGCTTCCTGCTGGCGGCTCTGGTGTTACAACTATCTTCGGTCGATCCGGTGCTGTTGTAGCAACCACTGGTGATTACACCTTCTCTCAGCTTGCTTCCAAGCCCACCACTCTCACTGGGTATGGAATCACAGACGCCATTAACGTTTCCCAGAAGGGAGCTATCAATGGTGTTGCCAGTCTTGACTCAGGTGGTTTAGTTCCCACTTCACAGCTCCCCACATTCACTGGTGCTATCACCAGCGTCTTCGGTAGAACTGGTGTGGTGGTAGCAGCTACCAACGATTATACCTTTGCTCAGATTGGTTCCAAACCCACTACGCTTTCCGGTTACGGTATCACTGATGCCAAGCCCACTGGCATTGACAATGGCTCGAATGCCATCACTGCCAGCACTTACACTCTCGTACTCGCTGACGTCGGTAAGAGCATCTTGTCTTCGACGGCATCTTGTACTGTCACTGTCCCTCTCAACTCTTCTGTAGCATTTCCTGTCGGTACTGTCATCATGCTTCACCAGATGGATGCCAGCTTCACTGTAACTGTGACTGGTGCTGGTGGCGTGACCCTAACTGGTTCTCACACGGCTACGACTGCTCAGTATGATCTGATTGGTCTTAAGAAGATTGCCACTGATACTTGGCTTGTTATATGAACCTCTTGCTTAGCTTGGCTGCCCATAGGCATAAGTCTGGTGGTGTTACACCAACTGGGCCAGTGTCTTACATAGCAACAACTAACACAGCTTATGGCACTCCATCCTCGCAGAGTGTTTCCACCCCTAGTGGTACTCAGGTTGGAGACCTGCTTGTTTGTGTTACTATGACTACTAACACACCAATATCAACTCCTGCTGGATGGACTCTTGTAGTAACGGTAGGACCAGCTACAGCGGTCTCTGCAAATAAGTACACCACTGTTTATAAGAAGATTGCTGTGTCGGGTGATATTGGCGGTAGTGCGACATTTGCACAATCAGCCGGTGGTAGAATGGGTTGTAGTATGTCTTCATTTAGAAGGACAGGTGGTTGTGACATATTGAGCACAACTAATGCGATTGATTCAGCTAACACCTTGACTACCACTGTAACTGCTCCAGTTGCATCTTCCCTTGATAACATGGTAGTCTTGTGCAGCTCTTTCGTTACGACTGGAACGAGTCTAAGCTTTGCGAGTCCTTGGACTAACGATACTAACACGACTGTAACAGATGCTAGACTTGTTGTAGCACACATGGCCCCAACTTCCACTTCCGTTGCTGAGTCCTCCGTTGCAACGTGTGTCGGTGGAGGCTCTAACGCTAAAGCTAATGTCGGCATACTAATAGGATAACCATGGACAAGCCAACCCTACTCGAAATCACACAGGATGTCCTAAACGATATCTCTGGTGACGAGGTTACGTCCATCAATGACACTGTAGAGTCTATTCAGGTTGCTGCCATCATCGAATCTACTTGGTTCGCAATGATGACCAATCGGAATTGGCCCCACACTAAGAGGCTCATCCAGCCTTTGGATGATGGTACTCTTCTGCTTCCTACCCACTTCCTCTTCACGGATTCGATGAAGGAGTTGGTCTCAATCAAGTATGATAAGTCCAAGACTCCGGGCAGATCGAACTATGATGATGTGAAGTATCTGTGTCCTGATGATTTCCTTAGATGGACTAACCATCGTAACACTCTTGATGCAAATGTTCAGACGGTTACTGACCCCTCTGGCGTTCCTCTGAATCTCGCTACGAACTTTGCTCCTACATACTGGACCAGCTTCGATGATCTTCAGATTGTCCTCGACTCCTACGACATTGAAGTTGAAGACACCCTTAAGAAGATCAAGTTTCAGGTGTATGCCTATGTCATTCCTGACTGGACTCGTGAAGATGATTTTGTACCTCCGCTTCCTTTGGAGGTTTTCCCGTCGCTAATTGAAGAGGCCAAGAGCCGAGCGGCCCTTAAGCTTCGTCAGCAGCCTGACCAGAAAGCCGAACAAGAGTCACAGCGTCAGAGACGCTTCATGGCCCGTAAGGACTGGAAGATGGCTGGCGGAATCAAGTTCCCTAACTGGGGACGTAACCCAACCCATCTGCAATCTAGACAGAGCAGAGATCCAACCTTTAGGAGAGACCATTGACTGAGTATAAGGGATACATCATTGAGATTGGTGAGAACACTGCCAACCACGTGATTCGACACACAGGGAAAGGCTCACTCCCCAAGATGCTTCACGGTGAATGGACTTCGGTCCGCCTTGCCCGCCAGATGGTTGATAGATACCTCGATTCCAAACCCATTACCAAATAAGGTGACCTATGCCTCGTAGCTATCAACCCGTAGAGTTTAATACATTCGTAGGTGGGTTGGTCACAGAGGCTAGCCCGCTCACCTTCCCCAACAACGCCTCTCTTGATGAAGAGAACTTCGTACTCAATAGAGACGGGTCTCGTTCTCGTAGATTGGGTATGGGGTTTGAGAGTGGCTATGAGATTGTTGAGGCTGATCAGTCTTTGGATCTCGACGGCCACCTGATTGTTAACTCCTTCAAGTGGGGTAATGCTGGCGGCTTGTCAACCAACACAATCATTGTAGTACAGATTGGGTCAGGGCTTGAGTTCTTCCAAGGCAATGCCTCGGTACTCTCCCCGACCAAATTCTTCACATACGATACTTTCAACAACACGGTGAAAAGGAAGTTCTCCTTTGCCTCTGTTGATGGTAAACTGGTTGTGACCACTGGCACCAAAGACATTCACATCTTCACGTTTGACACCACCGAATCTGTTCTGGCTAATGCCATTACTGTCGAGGTCAAACGTCTGATGGTTAGAGACCTCTTCGGTATTGAAGACATCACTCCAGACGGTACGGACCTTAGAGAAAGCTCGTATATCTCTTTGAGACCGTCTAGCACTGGTGGTGATAAGCAAGCTCCTAATGCCCACTTCTACAACCTAAGAAACCAAGGTTGGGGTGTTCCTCACGCGCGTTGGGATACCAATGACAATGTGACGGACACTGCCATTACATTCCAGACGTTCGAGCCCACTCACCTGTGGCCTGCCAACGCTGACAACATCAACTCATACTTGTACGCTCAAACTGACAACACTCACGGCTCCAAGACTGTTGCTAGATTTGACTACAAGAATATGATCGCCAACCCTCCGACCAACACTCACGCTCCTATTGGTTACTTCATCATTGATGCTCTCGATAGAGGCAACTCTAGACGACAGGCCCTTCAGGAACTTCAGGCTAAGTATCCGCAGAATCACAGTGGACTTACTACTCAGGCTATCTCTGCTATTGAGCCAGATGAAACCCCTGATGGTGCTACTTGTGTGTGTGAGTATGCTGGCCGAGTTTGGTATGGTGGATTCTCTGGTGAAGTTATTTCAGGTGACACACACTCACCTAAGCTGAACTCTTATTTGATGTTCAGCCAGCTTGTAACTGATACCAACGGCATCACGTCTTGTTATCAGGCTGCTGACCCCACCGATCCGGACCAGTCTGATCTAGTGGACACCGATGGTGGCTTCATCAGAATTGATGGTGCTTACGGTATCATTGGTATGGCTGTACTACAGAACACCATGTTTGTCCTCGCACAGAACGGTGTGTGGGCTATCTCTGGTGGATCTGGCGGTGCATTCACTGCCACCAACTATCAGCGCATTAAGCTGACCAACGCTGGTTGTATCAGTCAGGGCTCGATCGTTGTTATGCAGGACTCAATCTTCTACTGGTCCATTGATGGCATCTACGCCATCACTCGTAACCAGTTTGGAGACTTTTCCTCGAACAACATCACCGACAAGACCATCAAGCGCTTCTTCATGGCTATCAGCAATGAGGCCATCAGAAATGCCGAGGGCGTCTATGACTCTTATACCGGCACGGTTCGTTGGCTCTACAACAACTTCGTTGGTGCTGATGATGACGTCATTGAACTGAATCTAGACGTTCAAACTGGTGCATACTACAGACACAGAATCGTACCACTTGATGGCAACTATCCTCTCCCAATTAAGGGAGTACAGACTGATCCCTACAGGGTTAGCTTCACGGATGGGTTGGTCCTGAATGGGACCGACAATGTTGTGATCACTAACGGGGATCAGGTTGTTGTATCTGAGTCTCAGCAGATCAGTGGTATTAAGGAAGTGGTTTACTTGACTTTGACCGGGGCTACTTAATGACTATTCAGTATACCTTTAGCACTTACTCGGAACCTCTCCATAAAGATTGGAAGGACGTGGATGGTGTTGGTATTGATGCCCCGGCCTACCTTCTTACTGGTGTGTTGTCTGGTGGTGATTACCAGCGAGACAAGCAGATCGTTTATATGACTGCCCACTTCGCTAAGACCGAAACTCAGATCCCTGCTCTGACCATCACTGGATCAGACTACATCAACGGTACAGCCAACCTCCCGTATGAAGACGAGCCGTGGTTTGCCATCAACGGCATCCCGCCTTACTCTTGGGTGATCACTGGTAATATCCCTGCTGGACTTGAGCAGGAGGACAGCACCAGTTCCACTCTTACTGGTGTGCCACTTGCATCAGGTCTTTACACTGGTATCACAGTTCAGGTCACAGATGCTAATGACTACACCGTGTCTGTTCCCACCCAAATCTTTATCAGTCCGGGTGCACCTAGCTTCCTATATACCAGCGTCCTGACTCCCGGTACTCCTAACACCATTTGGCAAGTTAGTCTGTACTCTGATGTGTCTGGATCTCTCACTGGTAACAGAACTACAGCGTTCTTCCAAGACCTTGTGACTTTTAGTATCCCAAGCAATATGCAGATCAATGGTCAGGACATCCAACACTCTTCAACAAGAGATAGGTCGTTGATGACTTTGTCGGTTCCGACCGCAGGCACTAATAGGATCAGCTACTTGTTTGAGAAGGATCATGATGACAACTACAGTCAGATTGAAAGTCCCATTGACCTTACTCCTACATCAGGTTTTGGTGTAAGGAAGTTCTCTGTAAGTGGTGATGGCTTGTACTTCCTCAAGCTTGAGAAGTCTTTGAGTGATGCTACTCAAAAGATTAGCTATGCTCAGAAGCAGCCAGATGATTCATTTGTTCTGGTGGATATTCCCGATGGGCTTCTGATCAATGATAGGACTTCAGCATTCCCGAGTTACTTCGCCTCCACATTGGAAGGTGATATGGTGATCCTAGGCATCTTGGGTCCTGCTCTTGGTGCTGGTACAGAGACGGTGTATATCTTCAACGGCTATGCCGCTGCTAAGACCATTACCCCTCAGAAGTACAATCCGGATGTCATTGACTCTTCGTTGATCAGTTTCCAGATCAACCAAGCCTTCTGGAGTTCCGGTGAGAACCATTGGTTGTATGTTCTCTCTCAGCACACGTTGCCGAGTGGACATCCCACCCCTGCTGGTACGTATGCCATCGTTGACTGGTATGATCTAGATAACCTTCTGGACCTAGGTGAGCCTAATCAAAGGCTGGTACTTGGGACCATTGGTGGTCTTGTGAAACCTTTGTCTCAGGGTACGATGTATCCTTCAGGCACGGCTTTTGGACTTGGTACATTTGGAACTTTGGGCAGCTATGCTACTCATCCTGTATCCATTGCACCTGATGGTACAATGACTGTGAACACTCTTGTTAACCTTCCCGAAATGGGTCCGTTTGAAGAGCAGATCGGCGATCCCATCTACAACAGTTCTACAGGTCTTGGTACGAACTTCATCACTGCTCAGGGCTCAATCTTTGAGGCCATTGGTGACAGCTTGTTTGAAAGAACGATCAGTCCAGATGCCACAATCATCAGCTATATAAAGGACATGTAATGGCCGACATCGAAGTAATTGATAAATCCAGTTGCATGGTCCAGCATCAGTGGAATTGGTCTGACAACATTGACAGTAAGCAGTGGACTCGCCCTATGCAGTATTACAGGGTGAGATCACCTTACTATCCCGGAGAGAGTGAAATCTCTCAGGGGTTTTATGTAGTCGAGACTAGGAACAAGGTCAGAGGTACTGGCAAAGTCCTATCGGTCTTGTTCACTACAGAGCCGGGTAAGCACTGCACCATTTACGGTTGGTCAGTTAACATTGGAGTTGATGGTAATGTATAAGATTCAGGAAGAGACCAACGTCAAGACAATGGCCGAAGTGCTTAGGTTGGGCCAGCTTCACTACGACGAGATTTACGTACATAAGAAGGATCTGGTTCCTAGAAACTACAACTGGCAGTTCTTGAAGATGTGCTTGGACAATGGTCTGATGCATATCCTCACAGCGCGTACGGAGGAAGGAGAACTGATCGGACACTTTGTCAACTTGATCAGTCCCGACATGTTCTCCTCAACCTTCGTAGCCAAAGACCTTGCCATCTTCGTTCATCCTGATCATCGTAAGAACGGTGTCATGACCATGCTGTTTGAGGAAATGGAAAGGCTCCTCAAGATCAACAATGTCACCAGTCAGGTGATTGCTTTCCAAGTTGGGTTCAATGAAAACCTTCCCTTGAAGTATGGATATCGTCACACGGAAAATGTGTTTGAAAAGATTCTAATCGAGGTATAACATGGGTATTGTAACTGCTCTAGCTATTGCCTCTCTAGTTGTGGCCGCTGGTTCTGCTTATATGCAGAACAAGAACCAGCAGGAAGCTAGGAAGGATCAGAAGAAGGCTGCCAGTATCGCTGCGGCTCAGAACACTGTTGCTAACCAGAACAGTATTCGAGATCAGGTACGACAGCAGAGAGTACGAACTGCACAGATTATGCAGGCATCTGAGAACACAGGTACGACTGGAAGCTCCGGGGCACTCGGAGGTGTGTCTGCCCTCAGCTCGCAGATTGGCAGTAACATTGCACAGATTGGTGAGAACGCTAACACCCAAACTGGCATCCTTACTGCACAGAACTCTGCGGCGGGTAATTTGAGTCAGGCAGCTACATGGGGAGCCGTAGGCTCACTAGCTAGTAGCTCCTTCAATGTGTTTAGCAACACTCCGCAGTTTAAACAGTCTACAGCAAATCTATTCGCTTAAGGAAGAAATATGGCCAACGTTGTCGGAAGCAATCTCAAGGTTCCTAAGGCTATGACGCTCAAAGAGCTTTCTCTTGGGTCGGCTCAGCCTACAATTCAAGACTTTGCCCCGAGCATCGAGGCTTCGGCTCCCGTGGTTAATCCGCCCTCCTCGATCAATTCGGCAGCCTATGCTGCTGCGCTGAGCCCGGAGGGCACCTCGGCTGATGCCATGATTGATGGCTATCGTCAGGCCCTTGCTGAAAGCTCTCTCGAAGGTCAGTCCCAGACTGCCACCGGTTTGTTTAAGCAGGCTCAGCAGAATGCCATCAGACAGAATGTAGATCCCCTGATGGATATCTTGGCTAACCCCAACATCACTGATGAACAGAAGCAGAAGGCAGTAGGTGCCGTCTACGATGTGAACAGTGCTATCTACTCCCCGTCCAACATTGTCTCGACTAAGGCCCTGTCCACTGCCCCACTGACTACGCCCAATGCTGAGCAGGACAAGACTAGATTTGATATCTCCGCCATCACCACCGAGCTGAATGCAGCTAAGGCTGGTGTGCAGAGCGTCTACAACTCTGCGATGTCCCAATCACAACCTGATCTGAGACAGCACATCACGGACTTCGCCATTGGTGTCCTGCCCTTCACGAGACAGTACATGGTCTCGAAGATTGCGGCTGACCAGACGGATGCTCCGGTTAAGGCTTTCCTCTCCACCTTCATCGGTGGTATCGGTAGCCAGACTCAGTATTTGAAGCAGCAGATTGATTCGCTTCCCCCGGACCAGCAGATTGGTGCGGCCCAGAACATGGCCGACATCATCAACAAGCATTCCAACATCCTGATCAACACCCCGGACGATGAAGTCCGTAGACAGGTGTTGCAGGGCGTTCTGGGTGGTGAGGGTTATTCTGGCAAGCAGGAGCTTGTGGACAACCTGTCCAGTTGGGCTGACTTGATCTTCTCGGGTGGTGCTGCCCTCAAGGGCGCTAGCACGTTCGCCGGTAAGTTCGGTGCTGCCATCCGTAAGGGTGCCAGCCAAGCTGAGACCGAGGCGGCCTTCAAGGCTGACTTCGAGGCTAACTACGCTGCTGAGAAGGCTGCTACGAAGGATACGGCCCGTCTGAAGGCCACTGACGGTTCTGTGGTGGATGAGAAGGACATTGTGCCTGATCCGGGCTACAGCCCCACCAACAAGAACAGTCTGGGCCAGTTCTACAGGTCCAGAGAGGTTCAGGTCTACGACAGCTCGTCTGGTGTCCCTTACCAGAAGATGCCCCCGGAGAACATCCTCAGCAATGCCATCCGCGATGCTGTGCGTTCTCAGGTCCAGCCGGTGTCCCTGTTCCAGAACTTCAAAGACACCAACGTGGACATGGCTCGTAACTCGTTCGAGTCAATGACCCTAGATCAGTCTGGGGAGGCCGCTAGGGCCTACACGGGCACTGACCGCACCGATGCTATTGCCTCGGCTATGATGCCCGAGGTGGCCCATATAGACGGTTCTGTGGCTAACAAGGTGGCGGCTGTGGATGCCATTGCCCAGACCAGAGACGCCATCCCGGCTGATCTGGCCGACTTCATCAAGCATGATGGCCTCACCCAGTATCTCCAGAGTGAGAAGGCTGCGGCCAGAGCTTGGAAGGTCAACCAGTTCCAAGAGGCTGTGGGCATGACTGCCCGTGAGGAAATGTTCCAGTTCCTCCCGGATATGTCCAAGTTTACGGACACCCCGCAGGGTTTCTCCTTCCGTGGAGTGTACGGTCCCCAGAACAATGGTTTCAGCAACGCGCAGGACGCTCTAGAAACGGCTCGGTTCGCCCTACGCAACACAGGTATTGACGAGGCTAAGCTCTCGCTCCTGAGGCGTCAGGGAGGCTCCTACGTGCCTACCACCCTCGAAGAGGTGATGGCTAGTAAGAGACTGGCAGAGGCTAAATTCGAGCCTGCCACGTCCACTTCGGGTACTGTGGAGGCCACGGCTAAGTCTTCTAAGGGTACAGAGTTTAATTTGAAGGACAGCCCCACTTCGATGGATACTTCCGGGTATGGCCTTAAGGAAGGTCAGTGGATTCGGGAAGTGATTGCTACTACCCCTAGCGGGGAAGAAATGGGTCGTCTGATCTACACCAACTATAACAAGCCCCCGTCGATCCGGGTTAACCCCGAGTATCAGAGACAGGGTGTCGCCACCGGTATGCTGAAGCTTGCCAAGCAGCGTGGTGGTACGTTGGGAGAGGATGCCACTGGCAAGTTTGCCAATGGTGAGACTGCTACGCGTACGGACGAAGGTCAAGCCTTCCGGTCAGGTAACAATCCTGATGATGTGTTCCTGAGCAAGCCCGGTCAGGGTTATGGTCAGGATGACTACCTTGTTGCTGTGGATCATGACTACAAGATCCAAGCTCAGGATGTCACTGAGGCTAAGGGTTGGTCGGCTCTTAAGGTCAACCTGAACTTCTTTGATCGTTGGGTTCCGCTTGGCGGCACTCAGGGCACGTTCTCTAACATCATCCTTGATCCGCAGTCGATGCTGGATAAGGTCATCGTGGCTCCGGCTGTGGTGGGTGTTGATCGTGCTGCTGCGGTTGAGAGAAGCTTGCTTCGTCAGATTGGTGACTTCGCTACCACTTGGAAGAAGCTTGATAAGGTTGAGCAGGCTCTTGGTCAGCATGAGATTCAGGATGCTAACTTGCTGAGCCGTGATTATGACTACACGACTCTTGCGGCTGGTGGTGCATCCCCGGAACTTATGGATGCCCTGAGAAAGTTCAAGGCCCATCAGGATACCATCTGGCACCTGAGGAACCACTACTTCGCTGTCCAGCTTGATAAGGCTGGCTATGAGGAGTTTGTCCATGCTGCTACAAATACTAACCTCCCTGTTCGTAAGGTGGCTAAATCTTCCGTGGCTGGAGGTGTAAACGTTTGGGATGCTGCTACAGATACCATCGTTAACGTCGACTCAGCTTCGGTAGCAAACCTTTATCAAAATGGTGGTGGTATTGCTAAGCTCCGCACCCCTGTACTGACTCAGGGTGGACAGGCTGGTGAGTATGTTGTTCATACCAACAGTGCTGCTACAGGTTACACTCGTAAGTTCACTCCCACGTCTCAGGTGCTTGCTTACAGGCCCGGTTACTATGCGGTGGACTACAAGGACGACTTCCACATCATTGAGAAGGTCAAGGATGCCAACGGCAAGGTCATCTATGAACACTCTGTGGCTACAGCTAAGGACACCAAGGGTGCCGCTACCGTAACCAACAGAATGAATGCTCAGGGCCCTAACGAGTTCTATTATCGTAAGGACACCCGCCTGAATGATGACCAGCGGTTCGATAGTGAGTTTGATGTGAATCAGGCTCAGGGCATGAGTGCCTTCCGTCGTCGTGGTAAGCTGCTTGAGGATTCTACCTCACAGGTTACCAACCTCGGTAACTCTCACGTTCGTAATCCTGTTGAGACGATGGTTCGTAATGCCCGATCGATCAGTAAGAAGGTTGCAATGGCTGATGTCATTGACGCCATCAAGCAGAGAGGTATTGCTCAGTATAGTGATGTGCTGCCCAAGGGTGACTACAACCAGCCCTTGATTCCGACTGACATGCGCCAGATCAAGTATCGTGGTGGTGTCAATCAGAGTCAGTCTCATGTGGCTGATGCTAGAACCACCTTCGGCTATGCCAACTACCTTGAGAATGGTTATGTCAACCTTCTCGATGACAGTGCTAAGGCTCTCCTGAACAACGTTGCTGACTTGCTTGGTCAGGTTAGTGGTACGGCTGAATCGGCTGCTAGAACAGTGGCAAGACATTCTCCGACAAATCTGATCAAATCAGTATCGTATTACGCCTTCCTTGGTCTCGCTCCTTTGAGACAGTTGGTGGTTCAGGGTCATCAGGCTGTGATGCTTGCTGCTCTTAACCCGTCATGGGTAGCTAGTCCCAAGGCGTTCTCTCAGCCTGCTTACTTGGCTATGAGAAGCATGGGTATGGACGCTAACCACGGTGTGGCTAGAACGTTGGCTACTAACGCTTGGGGTGACTCGGCTACGGCTGAGAGAGTCTTCAAGCAGTTCCAGCGTACTGGTCTGGGTGCTGCCATTGACCATCAGAACATGATCTCTGGTGCTGTCAATGATATGGCTGCCAACATGGTTGCCAATGCCAGCAACTCGCTTGTGAGCAAGGCCACCTATGTGCCCCGCACTGTGGCTGCCTTCTCTCGTAAGATCGGCTTCGACGCTGGTGAGTTCTATTCCAGCAGCATGTCGTGGCTGGCTCACAGAGACCTTGCTCAGAAGGGTGGTCTTGATCCGTTCAATGATGAGGTTGCTGATAAGATTGCTGGTGCAGCTAGAAACTACACGGGTAACATGAACTCCGCTGGTGACTTGGCTTCTAACAAGAATGCCTTGGCAATGGTGTTCCAGTTCACCCAGAACCCGCAGAAGATGCTTCTGAACATCAGCACCAACAGAGCCATTCCTTGGGAACTCAAGGCTAAGATGGCCCTGCTCGGTCTTGTCCTGTTCGGTACTGGTACTCGGATCTTCCTCGACAGCAAGACCCTTAACTCGATTAAGGACCCCAATGCTAGAGAGGTTGTGATGAATGGTGTTGAGGGTTGGGCCCTGAACAAAATGTTCAGCCTAGCTTCGGGTCAGAAGTCTGAGATTGATTGGAACGGTTTGTCTCCGTTCAATGCATATGGTACGTTGGACCTGATTCATACCCTGTTCACTACGAACATTGGTGATGTCATTGCCAACTCCCCGTCTCTGTCCATGTTGTTTGGCAACAACCCCCGAGTGGCTACGGCTGTTCAGGATTTTGCCAAGTACACGAATCTGGTTGACGACTACCAGAATCCGACTGACTTCCTCACGGTTGCCCACGACTTCGCTAAGATTTCGTCGGGTTACTCTGCGGGCTACAAGGCTTGGTACTTGCTTAAGACCAAGCAGAAGGTCAGTGGTGCTGGTACTGTCACACAGGATCATGTGGATCAGATCAATGCGATTGGCACTTTGTTGGGCTTCCCGACTGAGCAAGAGACGACCATGCAGTATTTGACCACGAAGGTTCTGAACGATAAGAAGGAGTTGGAGGCTAACTTCAACAAGTTCTACAAGGACCTTAAGGCTCACTACAGCAACCCCGATCTCAAGGGTAATGACCTTGTCCATACGCAGAAGATGCTCACTGAGTTCTATCGTGTGTATGGTAACAACAACCCGTTCCTTCAGGATTTGATGAATAAGAAGCTGAGAGCCGACCTTAGAGCCGGTGATGCTTCGATGTATAACTTGGCCCTGCGTAACTGCTCCCTGTATAACAAGGGTGATTGTTTGAACCTGATTGATGGCATTCCATTCGACGACCCGCAGCAGAAAGAAAACCTGAAGCAGTTGTTGATCTTTGGCAATCAATTCCAAGATAAACCATATGATGGTAAGGATAACTAATGGCTGATTTTCAATCTGGAGTGAATCCGGTTCAGGCGCAGACTATGCCCACAGTGGCTAACCCTGTTGATACGGCTACTGCCAGCGGCATTCAAGCTGCTGGCAATATCCTTGGCGTACTTGGTAGCACTGCTATTCAGGGTGCTACCGCTGCCAAGACACAGAAACAGGTTGTGGACAATGCTAACTTCATGTCCAACTACTCTCAGGATCTCCTGAGGATTGCGGACTTGGAGCAGCAGGGTGCCCTGAAGCCTGATCAGGCTCTTAGACAGTATCGACTCCGCACTGCTAGGATGATTGCTAATCACCCCTTGCAGCAGGAAGAGATTTTCAAGACGTACGGTACGATTGTTGAGAAGGCTGGTCTGGGCCAGAATGTGGCTAAGGACTACCAGCAGCAGCAGGACAATGCTAATACGTTGCGTATGAATGCCCTTGTCGCTGCTCAGAAGGATGGTTGGGGTAAGCCCTCTGATCCTCCGGAAGTGCAGCAGCAGCTTGCTGAGAAGCATCAGCAGTTCCTTTTTGCACAGAGCCAGATGGAACAGGCCAATGCTCTGCTCGACCATAAGAAGAAAGAGAACGAACTGGTATCGTCTGGCATCCAGATTCAGGCTGAGAGAGCCTCTCTGGCTAATCAGTCTATCTCCATTCGGAGAAACCAGTTGGGTCTTGCTCAGGATCAGGCTAAGCAGCAGTTCCTTGCTGGTGCCAAGAACCTGTCTGATGCCTACTTCGGTAAGTGGCAGCAGGACACTGGTAACATCCTGAAGCAGGTCCAAAGTGGTACGCTCAAGCAGGAAGATGCTGTACGTTTGGTTCAGGATCAGCTTGCAGCCATCCATCAGCAGACTGGTGCCCTAGCCGCTGGCTATGACTCCACAGGCTCTCTGGAAGCTCTCACGAAGCCCATCGATATGCTTGCTCAGAACACTATTGACCAGATCACGGGTAAGACTAGCAACGAGGTGAGCAGCAATACGCTGGCTAACATCCTCGGTACTAAGTCCATCCAGCTCCTTTCTAATGACCCCAAGTTCACTACTCTGGTGGCTACTAGCAAGATGATCCCGGCTGGTGCTGGTGTCCTACAGGAAAACCTTGGCTCTGCTGCTATCGACCTCCTGAAGCGGAACAAGGTTATCCCGGGTGATGCACCTGTTGGTTCTGATGGAAGTGGTATGACGGTGGGTAAGCCGGGTGATCCGACTCACAATGACGACCCTGACCATAACAAGGGTGTCGACCAGTACATGAGTCTGGTCAAGAGTGGTGTGTCTAATATCAATGCTGGTATGGCTGATCCTGACCTCAAGACTGAGGTGGACGGTAACATCCAGAACATCCTTCGTGGTGTTGGTGTATATGGTCCCACGGCATCGAGTCCCACTGAGCTGAACTCGGCAATTAAGTTCTTCGCTGACCCCCAGATGGGTGGTTACCTCACGAAGAACCCTGAACTCCTCCACGGTGATGCAGCCATTCAGGCTAAGACTGTGTATGAGCAGGATTACAGGCTGTCGGTCCTCCCTCTGATTCAGAGTGAGTTCCTGAACGCTAAAGTGGTTGCTGGTTACAAGGTGGATAGCTCCAGCTTGGCTACTCAGCGATATGGTGCTCAGGTGGTTCCTGATGAGCGTGCTTCAACGGCCTTCATTCATCCTGAGTTCAACGGTACGGGCGTTACGTTCGTAGCCAATGACAGAACCAAGGGTGATACCAACCGTGAGGCTCAGAGGCTCAACCGTGAGGTTGCACCTGTGATGAACAACCTGATTAGAGCCAGTGCTCACTTTGCTGGCAACACTGACTACAAGACCTCTTATGAGAATCTTATGCTCCAAATCCAGCCTGACCTCAGTGAAGATCCTACTCCTGTGAAGTCTGGTGATGAAGCTCTGAAGGACCTGTAATGAAGATTACACCAACTGAGGATCAGAAGAAGATGCTTGCATACCTTCTCGCTGGTGGGCTATCACTCTCGGCAGCAGTGTCGGGAGTGTTCCTCACCGCCCCCAGTGAGGGGATGAAGACCACACCCTACCTCGATCCGGTAGGCATTGCCACTACGTGTCTGGGCCACACAGGCCCCGATGTGAAGATGGGTAAGCAGTACACTGTGTCCGAGTGTCTGGACTTGTTCGCAGAAGATCTGGGAGAGGCTGAGGAGGACGTTGATGCTGTCATCAAAGTCCCTCTCAACACTTACCAGAAGGCTGCTCTTATAGACTTTGCGTTTAACTATGGGAGAACCAAGTTCCGGAATAGCACGATGGCAGACCTGTTTAATCAGGGCAGATACACTGAAGGTTGCCGTCAGCTTGTGAACTGGGTGTATGCCGGGAAGAAGAAGTTGCCCGGCCTTGAGATCCGAAGAGACAAGGAACTACAGTTCTGTCTTGGAACTCTGGAGATTGAAAATGTCTAAGATTTTCTACTGGGTGATGGGGGCCATGCTTGTGGCCCTCGGAGCCTTAACCCTCCTGTACGGCTATGAGAAGCACGCGGCTACTAAGGCTAAGGCTGATATGGCTGTCTATCAGGAAGCTGCTACAACGCTGTCTGAGCAGCTTGAGACAGCACACAAGTCCTTTAGGTTCGATCTAGACGCCATCAACAGCGTCCACGAGACTAAGGGTCAAATCGAGAAGAGAACTACAGAAGTTAAGGAGAAAGTAGATGCAGTCGCTAAAAAGGTCAAAGCTGGTGAGCTTAGCTCTGATGCTGCCGATGCTGCTTATCTTGACAGCATGTGGGAAACATATTGTCAAAGACAGGATCATCCTTCTTGCGCCTCCCGAAGAGATTCTCGCTGACACTCCTGTAGACCAACCGCCCAAGTCTCTAGACAAGGAAGTTCTTGTCAATGCTTGGAATTCCCAAACATCACGACTAGAGCAGTGTAACACTGACAAGCAGGGGTCGAGAGAATGGATCAAGAATCAAAGAACACTGTACCCGACGGGAAATTGAAGAGCTTCGTTAAGGAATGGGGGCAGATGATCTTCACGGTCAGTTCTGTCATCTTCGCCTCGGGTAGCCTGTACGCCAAGGTTAATGACATCAAGGACAAGACTGATAGGCTGGACTTCGTAAGCTCCACTACAGAGGTTCAGCAGGGTAGACTATCTGAAAGAATTAACACACTGACCGACAGTCAGAAGGCTCAAAGTGAAGCAACGAACAAGCTGGCAGATGCAGTCAATAGACTTAGCAATCAGGTTAGCAAGATGGAAGGTAGACAGGAATCAAAACGCAGATAAAAGAAAAGCCCGGCTAGGACTCCCCTGAGGAGAACCCTAGACCGGGCTAATTTTTTACTCATCATTCTCTGGATGGTCCAACTCCCCTTCCTCATGTTCTTCAGGATCGTCTGGAACATACTTCCAAGCTTCCATCACCCACGAATCGGGAGCATACTGTCTAGAAGAACAAGCCTGACATAGCAGTACACCATCTTCCATGAGGTTGAACCATTGGCAATTCTCACAGAATGGGCATCTATACACCATAACCTTCTTCTGTGTGAAGTCACCAAACTTACCTCTTACAATCTCACCCATAAATTTTCCTCAGAAATTATCACTATCGGTATTGAGAAACCTCTTCTGGACTCTGTATGTACCTAGGTCATGCATAAGCTCTTTGGTGATATAGGAGTAGTGAGCTTCCCCGTACGTGATACGGAACTCAAACCCCATAGCATCTGCCTGATGCTTGTCCCATGTAACCAACATAGTGTCTGTGGACTCAGGGATAATGTGGTTCATCAGAAGATTCACGCGGGCATCTGATATTTCCTGATGACTGGCAGCCACTAGATAGAGCTTATCCCTCGCAGGCAACGCAGTCGCCTTTGCTAGCCTTAACACCCGATTTCGTTCTAAGATAGTAAAGGCTCTTAACGTTTGGGTTAAGAAACGCTTCTTTGTGTACCTCTGATATATATCCCTCATCCTCGTTGGCATCAAAGAAAAGATTGATGCTTTGAGCTTGGTCGATATGTTTCTGGCGTGCAGCAGCCAATCTAATGATAGCACGCTGGTCAATCTCATAAGCCGTCTTAAATACAAGTTTCTCATGGTCTGTTAACCAGTCAAGTCCTTGGACACTGCCTTCACTTCCCACAAGTGTGGACACAAGGTCAGCATTAAACCTACCTCGTGATCTAGCGATTTCAAGGAATGTAGGATTGATCCGATAAATCTCTCCTGCTGACGTTGGTTGATTGTAGAGGTTTGCAACGATCGGTTCAATCCCCTGACTAACACCTCCGCATACAAGAGCTGACTGAGTGTTTGGCGCAACTGCGAGTAGATGACTGTTTCTTCTTCCGTAGCCGGTGAGCCATTCGGGTTCACCCCATTGTCCTGCCATAAAGCGTGTGGCACGTTCTGCTTCCTCTCTAATATGTTTGAAAACCTCTAGGTTGATCAGGTGAGCCTCGAAGGACTCAAACGGGATCAACTTGGACTGTAGATAGCTATGGAATCCGAGAGCACCCAAGCCAAGAGCACGAGACTTAGCTGTAAAATCGTGGGCTTTCTTGAAGGCTGCAATGCCCTCACTGAGACGTAGAAACTCAGAAGCCACGCAATCGAGAAACACAGTGGCGACAAATACTGCATCGGTATCCTTCCATTCGTCGTATTTAGCTAGGTTCATCGAGCCCAGAACACACGTAAACGTATGCTTGGGGTCCGAGAATAGGGCAATCTCAGTACAAAGATTAGAAGCCTTAACTTCAAGACCCTTATCCTTATACATTTGAGGTGAAAGTCTGTTGACTTTATCTGGGAAGAAAAAGTATCCCTTCCCTGTGACCGCTTTGACCTTGAGGGCTCGTTGATACCGGGTGGTAGCATCCCTGTCCCCACATTGGAGACGATCGACAAAAGCGTCAGTAACGTTCCAACCCAAATTAAGGTCATCTGGATGGTGTTCAAGATAATCTACTACCTCGTTAAAGTCTTTATGATCAATTGGTAGATATCCGGCCCAAGCACCTCTACGAGAAGTTCCTTGGGCAACGTCACGCATGTCTTGTACGAAGTGTTTGATGACGGGGAGCACACCTGAAGCTTTACCACCGGTTGTGATTGTTGTCCCTCTGGGGCGTATATCTCCAAGGAAACCGCTCGTACCAAAACCATGCTTGGTAAGCATAGCCACTTCGTGGTATCCTGTGTAGAATCCGTCGATTGAATCTTCAATGTAGCCTCCGGAACACGATACTGGCATTCCCTTCGGAGTGCCCATGTTGCTTAGAACAGGCGTTGAGCAAGCGAACCACCCGTTCCAAAGAATCTGCATAAAGCGCTTATGCCAAGAACTGGGATCATCGGTATGATTAGCAGCAGTCCTAGCAATCCGACTATAGGTGATATACATGGAGTCGGTGTCGTAAAGGATCTTATCCTTGACAAGCTGCCAAGCTCCAGTGGTAAACCATTCGGGAAGTTTTCCTTCCTCTTGTAGTCGCTTTCTTTCTGTGGAAAGCTTTTCATAGATTGAGGTCATTACTCCGCACCCTTCCTTTCGGAAGGCGTATACTTTGCAATCTTGACCTTGACGGAGTTGATCTCCTTCATAGTCTCGCTGAAGTCATCTTCAGTTAGGCCAGATGAAGCCTTCTCTCTAAGGTCATGAAGCTGTTTAGTCAGTTTGAGTAGATTATCCATTACCAAACAAACCCCTCTTGTTTCCAATTTCGGTTATATGACGACCCCACGCCCGTGAAGAAGTCATTGAAGCTGACAGCATTGATGTTGTCATAGAACCACCCCGAGATAGTGTCATTCACCACCTCGAAGATGTGGGGGAGACCCAATTGGGCCAGACATAGGTTGATCCGGGACTGGACGAACTTCTTCATCTGGTCAGCCGTGATCCCCTCCATTTCCCCTTTCTCGAAGATCATGTCCACAATGCGCTCCTCGTGGGCGTAAATGTGCCTAGCAGCCTCTAGGACGCGTTCTCCGGCGATCCTGACCTCGTCCCCGTACTCACCCCCTTCCCGGAGCATTTCGTCCCGTAGAGAGCGATACAGCCATGCTCCTGCCAATGCGTGGAGATTCTCGTCCCTTAGGGAGAAGTTGATCCCTCGGACCACATTCAGGAGCTTATTCTTGCCTTGAGCTTGGAAATGCTTGAGGAAAGCGAAGCTCGAATAGAGGACAGCTCCCTCGACAAGGCTAAAACACCCCAAACTAGATAGTAGGTCAGGATGACTGACACAATCATCCACATAATTGATATGATTATGTAGAACAGGATCGTCAATGTAGCTAAGATAAAACTCGTCATTGTCTAGTCCCAAGACCTGATTAAGCCGATTATAGAAAGGAGCGTGAACGTTAAGCTCAAAAGAAGAGAAAAGGCTAGCCATCCTCTGAATCTCTGGCCGTTGGAACGCCTCTTTAACTCTGCCACCCCAGTATTCATTACCAGCAATAAGCTCATAGACAGTAAACAACTTAAGAGTAGTTGTGACGCCATGTCGTTCTGCCTCTGTCATGTTGACAAGCATGTCCTGCTTGTCCTTCTCTACGTTGATCTCCCCACTAGTCCAGAAGATACCTTCCTGTTGTTCACAGAATTTGATAGCATCTGGATAGTGGGTGACGTAGCTTTTCGTGTGTTCAAGTAGTCTGATCATGTTCCCTCAGATATCGTATAGCTGTTTCCAGTCTGGTGATGTCATCCTTGAACTGCCCAAGTCCAGTGTTACAATTTAGACACAGCAGTTTTCTGATGCTCCCTGTATTATGGTCATGATCCACAACCAAGCCGGTTTCTGTGGTTTCTATCCCACATATATAGCATTTGCCATTCTGGGCATTAAACATAGAAAGAAAGTCATCATAAGTAATGCCGAATACACGAAGAAGTCTTCTGTTGTAGTCTCTTCGTCTTACATGTTGAGGATCTCTTTCTTTGAGTCTAATACCATCCTGCTTAGTTTTGCTGTTGTGGCACACTCTGCATCTAGAGGAGTATTGACCGGGCCTATCGTGCCTATGGTAAAACTTATTCAGAGGTAGTTCAAGGCCACAGTCAACACAGGACTTTGTAGGCTCTAGGAGCCTAATCACTTATCGAGGACTACTCTGGCAATGCGGAGGCTTTCACCCTCAAACAGATCCGGTTCAAGGTCATTCTTGAAGGCTCTAGCACCAGCTCTTGACTCCAACGTACCACTCACACAGTACATGAGATCATCGTTGGAATCCTTCAGAACCACTACCCAACCAATAGTATCACCAGTCTTCATTATGCAACCTCTTTAGTAATTTCACGGAAAGTGCGGGGAACGCCATGGAAGTCGTTCAAGACGGCATCCGGGCAGTCATCAATCCACACGTCTACAAAGATACCCTGTTCCTTCAGGAAGGTGTCCTTGCTACGATGCTCCGAGAAGTACACCTCCCAACCCTCATCCACGAGGAACTGCATGTCCTCGGGGAAGGTGGTCTTGAGGCGAGCAGTACAGACGATCACTCTGTGACCACGGCTCTGAAGGTACTTCATCATGTGAAGAGTACCCTCAATGTCTCGGGTGATAGTGTTGTCGAAGTCGAAGGAATAGGTGGTCTTATGCTTCACCATAGGTTCACCAGTATTGCCCCACTTCTGTTCGTCGTAATTAGCCATTGGTAAGAAGTCCCTTAGCAGCACTCTTGAGACGCTCGCTGAAGCGAGTCCTGAGCCAGTGACCGCAGTCCTGACACTGATACTGCTGATACAAGCCAGTGTTGGTAGCGGTTTTACCACGTCTATGCAGGTGTTCACTACCACATGCATTACAACGAGGCACCCCATCTTCATTCCATACGGCCAGATTCGGATGATTACGAATCCAAGGACGCATGATCTTATACACATCACGTACTGTCAGAGTATCGTTGATGTTGTATTCCTTCATTTCCTTCCAAGCAGCAGGATTCCCTTCCAAACACTGATCCCAAAGGACGAATCCCGGGAACTTGGCATGGGTGAGCTTCTTATGCTTGACCGGCAGAACTGTAGACAGATACTCAAGGGAGTTAGACTCGAACTTGAAATATCTCTTAGCAGCCTTGTAGGTGTCCACAATCTTGTACGGACTGGGTGGCTTAAGTCCCAACACCAAGGCTCTGGCATTGATGGTAGCCACATCGAAGTATTCAACATTGTGACCAACCACCAGATCAGCTTCGTTCAGAAGTCTGAGGAGGGTCTTCACAATCTTTGTGTCATTTTCCGTACGATTCTCATAATAGAGAATGTTCTTGTCACCATCATCGTTCCAAATGGCAGAGAAGGACATGATGTATCCATGCTCCAACACCTGCTTGGGTCCGATCATGGCCTTGAAGAACTGCCAAATGTACGCCTTCTTCGGTGCTGTCTCGATGTCTAGATACAGAATCTTAGGCATTCTCACTCCACTTTGTTTGATATTCCTGCTGCATCGTGGCAGCCGGACCCTTGGGCGGTCTGTTATCATTCAACTGACCACAGCGCATACTCTCAAGGACGAGAGCAATACAGGCCATGGCATGAGCTAGATGATGTACTCCGCTGTCTTTCGCAAAATCTTCACCATCCCACCAAGCATCAAGATGACGGTTAGCAGCAGCATAGTACACACTGGAAGAGATTGCCTTGTCACGCCAGTTATACGGACCATACTTGTCTGCACCATCCTTGAATGCTTGTGCCAGATAGTGCCGAGCACTTGGGGGAACAAGGTCAAGAGGGATCTTCTTAGCGCCATGAGACGTCTT
>Ga0209216_1000062_pt1 | contig 32951 bp, 22 predicted proteins | sample TexAe_OM2H0_O2_FD_187940 | JGI IMG/M metagenome (GOLD analysis project Ga0209216, IMG submission 187940) | Forest soil microbial communities from Davy Crockett National Forest, Groveton, Texas, USA - Texas A ecozone_OM2H0_O2 (SPAdes) (version 2) | ecosystem: Environmental > Terrestrial > Soil >... | reverse complement strand
TGCCCGATTTCCACGCGTACATGTACATGGAGGAGAGCTGGCCGATGTTCGGGTTCTCCATGAACAGGTTCAGCGACTGGCTCTGGTCGATGTAGGCGCCGCGCGCGGCGGCGAGATCGATCAGCGCCTTCTGCGGCAGTTCCCAGGTGGTGCGGTACACGGCGCGCAGCTCGGCGGGGATCGAGGCGATGCCCTGCACGGAGCCTTCGGCGAGCTTGATCTGGTCGCGTACTTCGGCAGTCCACAGGCCCAGCGTCTTCAGCTCCTCGACGAGGTAGCGGTTAACGACCAGGAAGTCGCCCGACAGCGTCTCGCGCTTGAACAGATTCGACACCTGCGGCTCGATGCACTCGTAGCAACCCGCGATGGAAGCGATGGTCGCCGTCGGCGCGATGGCGATCAGCAGCGAGTTGCGCAGGCCCTTCGCCTTGATCTTCTCGCGCAGGTCGGCCCAACGCGCGTCCTTGCCGGTCGGCGTCGACGCCGGCCAGTAATCGAACTGCATCTCGCCGTTGGCGGCACGGGTTTCCTCGAAGCCCGGATGCGCGCCATCGCGCTCGGCGATCTCGTTCGACATCGACAGCGCGTGGAAATAAATCTCTTCCGCGATGCGCGTCGACAGCGCGCGAGCCTCGTCCGAATCGAACGGCAGGCGCAGTTTGAAGAAAACGTCCTGTAGGCCCATCACGCCGAGGCCGACCGGACGCCACTTCATGTTCGCCGTCTTCGCCGTGGCGATCGGGTAGAAGTTGAGGTCGATGACCCGGTTCAGCTGGCGCACGGCCGTGCGGACGGTGGTCGACAGCTTCTCGTAGTCGAACTGGCCGTCCACCACGTGGCGGGCGAGGTTGATCGAGCCGAGGTTGCACACCGCCGTTTCGCCTTCCGAGGTCACTTCCAGGATCTCGGTGCAGAGATTCGAGAGGTGAATGACGTTCTCGGGACGCGCGGTCTGGTTGCTGGTGGCGTTCGAACGATCCTTGAAGGTCATCCAGCCGTTGCCGGTCTGCGCCAGCGAACGCAGCATGCGTGCATAGAGCTCGCGCGCCTTGATCGACTTGGCGGCGAGACCTTCGGCCTCGGCCTTCTCGTAGGCCGCGTCGAAGGTGGCGCCCCAGGTGTCGACGAAGTGCGGCACGATCTTCGGATCGAACAGCGACCAGTCGCCATCCGTCTCCACGCGGCGCATGAAGAGGTCCGGCACCCAGTTGGCGAGATTCAGGTTGTGCGTGCGGCGTGCATCGTCACCGGTGTTCTCGCGCAGTTCGAGGAACTCCTCGATGTCGGCGTGCCACGATTCCAGATACACACAGGCCGCGCCCTTGCGCTTGCCACCCTGGTTCACCGCCGCGACGGAAGCGTCCAGCGTTTTCAGCCACGGCACGAGGCCATTCGAGTGGCCGTTGGTGCCCTTGATCAGCGAGCCACGCGAACGGATGCGCGAATAGGCGAGGCCGATGCCGCCGGCGAACTTCGACAGCTGGGCCACGTCGCCGTACTTGGCGTAGATGGATTCCAGCGCGTCCTGCGGCGAGTCCAGCAGGAAGCACGAGGACAGCTGTTCATGCGCCGTGCCGGCGTTGAACAGGGTCGGCGAGCTGGCCAGGTATTCCAGCGACGAGAGCATGCGGTACAGCTCGAGCGTCTCGGCCACGTCGTTGCCGCCGAGCGCGCAGGCGATGCGCATGAAGAAGTACTGCGGCGTCTCGATGACGAAGCGCTTGGTCGGATGGCGCAGCAGGTAACGGTCGTACACCGTGCGCAGGCCGAAGTACTCGAAACGGCGCGACGCCGTGGCGTCGATGGCATCGTTGAGCTTGCGCGCGTTCACCTGCACGAAGTCGCGCAGGCGCTCATTGAGGATGCCGAGGTCGAAGCCGGTGGAGATCGACTGCGAGAAGGAGTGGATGTCCTGTCCGGACACTTCCTTGTCGACGAAGGCGGCGAGCAGGCGCGCGGCGAGTTGGCCGTACTCCGGTTCCTCGGCGGTGAGCGCCGCGGAAGTGCGGATCGACAGCTGGTCGAGTTCCTGCGTGGTGGCACCGTCGTAGAGGCCACCGATCGTCTTCAGCGCGACGCGCATCGGGTCGACGGCATACAGGCCGTCGGCGCTGCGGGTCACCGCGCGCACGATCTTGTTGACGTCGACGACTTCCTGGCCGCCGTTGCGCTTGGTGACGCGCATCTGGCCGGGGTTGTGCGGCGGGGTGAGGGCGAAAGCGGGTGGCGCGTCGTTCTTGTAGCCGGCGGCAGGCGCCTTGTCGGTTGCTGCGGAGGGGGTGACGGCTGCATCGGCCGTCTCGGTGCGCTCGCGCGCTGCGGAATCCATCGTCGTCATTGTGTTGTCAGCCCCGTGGCCTGGTTCAAACACCCGTTCCCTCGGACGGGGCTCGAAGCGGGTCAGGCGATACGGGAAAAGTCGCGACGGAACACGCCCATGGCGGCTCCGGTCCGCGACGTGCTTCCCCGCGGAAGCCGTCACCACAATCGGCACCGATGAGGCGCCGACTGTTGGCAGGTCTTCGGACTCGTGGACGTGGGCCTTGCGGCCCTCCTACCCGTCGCTTCCCAGTCGCCGAGGACCAGTGCATTGAACGGGGTCGTTTCCACTTACCGCTGCGGGGCAGTTCCGGATTCGCACCGGATTCCCTATTAAGTCCGACGGGCAGTCGCGCCTCTCCGGACACCAACGGGACACACCATATAGGCGGCAGCCCGGGCGGTCAACACAAGATGTAGGGTATGGCGCTATGTCCTTGAATCGCCACGCCAGGGCTCGGCGGAGCGCTCGCTTACTTGGGCAGCATGCTCTTGCCCTGCTTCAGGACGGCGTCGCACACCTTGCGGGTGAGCTGGGCCTTGAGGTCGCCTGTCCCGCCCGCGTTGGACCCGCCCCCGGAAAGATCCAGGGTCTTGCCGTCGCTGGACTTCAACAGGCCCTTGGCGCCGTCCAGGTATCCCTTGTCCTGGCTCGGAGCGGTCGCTGCCGGCGTGGACGACTTGCCGCCAAGCTTGCCGAGCAGCGCGTTGGTGGACGATCCACTCGCGTCGTTGCTCGCGGCCTTCTGGTCACCGCCACCCAGGCTGCCCAGCAACTTGTCCTTGACGCCGGCGGCGCCGCTGTCGCCGCCCAGGTAGTTGTTGGTCATGCAGTACTGCAGGATGCCGGCGGCGTTGCTGGCGCTGCCCGAGGTGAGCGAGCCGCCTCCCATCATTCCCTTCAGGCTGTCGAGCTGTACGGCGGAGGCCGTGGTGGCGGAAAGGGCGGCGGCGAGGGCGATACCGGCGAGAACGGTCTTCATGACATGGCTCCGGGGCTTCGAGGTGGGGAAGGGATAAACCTTCGGGCGTTAGATGGATGTATGCGGAGGGGGCTGGCTGCCGGATATGCTCGTTGGGTCACCCGATGAAGGTCAGTCCGTTGCCCGTTCGCCATTACGTCGCCTGCGTCCTCCTGTCCGCCGCACCGATCGCCAACGCCGCCGTGACCCTGGGCACGCCACGCGTCGAGCGTGCGGATGCACCCACCTTCGTCGATGTCGCCAGGCCACGGTTCTCGTGGATCATTCACAGCGATACCAACGGCACCGTGCAGAACGGCTACCGCATCGTCGTGACCCGGCGTGGCGACACGGTGTGGGACAGCGGTGACGTCGACTCTCCGCGGTCGTTCGACATCGATTACGCCGGTCCCGCGCTGCTCGCCGGGCAGCGCTACGACTGGCACGTGGACGTCCGCACATCCGCCGGCAAGGCCAGCGTGGCGTCGCACTTCGACACGGCGCTCGATGAAACCGGCTGGCACGGCGCACGCTGGATCGGCAAGGGCGACGAGAGCGTGCCGGCTCCGCTGCTGCGCAAGACCTTCCGCGTGGACGGCGAGGTGGAGCGCGCGACGTTGTATGTCGCGGCCGGTGGCTACGCCGATCTTTCGATCGACGGCAGGCCCGTGAGCGACGCGGTGCTCTCGCCCGGCTTCACCGATTACACGAAGCGCGTCGAAGTGGTCGCCACCGATGTGGCCTTGACGCGCGGCGAGCACACCCTGGGTGCGGAGCTGGGGCGTGGCTTCTATGGGCTGACCAACGCCAATGTATGGCACTGGGAGCGTGCGCCCTGGCATGGACGGCCGCGCATGCGCGCCCTGCTGCGCATCCGTTATGCCGATGGCCGCCAGAACGATGTCGTCAGCGACACCAGCTGGCGCGTGGCCGATGGACCGACGCTTCTCGACGATCTCTACGGTGGCGAGCATTACGATGCGCGGCTCGCGACGCCACGTGCCTGGAAACAGGCGGCGACGTTGCCCGCGCCGCAGGGCCGGCTGGTCGCGCAGACGGAGCAGCCCATCCGCGTCGTCGATACGCTCGCCGCGACCTCAGTGAGCGAACCGGTGGCTGGCACCTATGTCTTCGCGTTTCCGCGCGTGATCGCCGGTTGGGGGAGCTTCGATGTCAGCGGCCCGGCGGGCACGACGATCGTCGCGACCTATGGCGAGAAACTGATGCCGGACGGCACGGTCGATGCGCGCGACGAACATCACTATTTCAAGAACGGCTTCCAGACCGATCGCCTGACGCTGGCGGGTGGCCGCCTGCGCTGGCATCCGCGCTTCTCGTACAAGGGCTTCCGCTATGTGCAGGTCAAGGGCTGGCCTGGTGGCAAGCCGCGTGCGGATGCCGTCGTCGCGCAGGTGGTGCATAGCGATGTCGCCGTCACGGGGCGCTTCGACAGCGCCAACCCGCTGCTGAACTGGATCCACCAGGCCGCCGTGGACACGATGCTCAACAATCTCTACGGCATTCCCACCGACACGCCGATGTACGAGAAGAACGGCTGGACGGGCGATGGCATGCTGGGCGCCGAGATGTTCCTGCGCAATCTCGACGCCGACCGCTTGCTGGCCAAGTGGCTGCGCGACATCGCCGATGCACGCAACGCCGAGGGTGCGCCACTGCTCATTGCGCCCAACCCCGGCTGGGGCGACGTGCGCGCGCCGACCTGGCATGCGGCGTACGTATTCATCCCATGGGCCTTGTGGACGTATGCGGGCGACCGGCGTCCCATCGAGGAGCATGTCGCGGGCATCGCGCGTTATGTCGCGATGGAAGACGCCCGCTCACCCGGCGGCATCGCCGATACCGAGCTTGGCGACTGGGTCAGCCCTGAAACCGATCCCGGTGGCGAGAATGCGCCGGAGGACAAGCGCGTCGCCGCCACGGCGTACCTCTATGGCATGCAGCGCACCACGGCGGCGATGCTGCGGCTGGTGGGCGATACGCCGGCGACACCTTCGTCCGGCGTGCAGGCTGCCGCGTTCGATGCCAGTGCCGACAAGGTCCGCGTGGCGTTCAACGCGCGCTTTCTCGACCGCCCCGCCGCGCGTTACCGAGGCGAAGGCGATGCGGGTTACCGGCAGGCGCACAACCTGCTGGCGCTGAATTTCGGGCTGGTGCCCGATGCGCTGGCTGCGCGGGTGGCGGCTGGCGTCGCCGACGATGCGAAGGCGCGTGGCGACCATCTGGACACCGGAGCCCTGGCGACCAAGGTGATCCTGCCGATGCTGACGGCGAACGGGCATGCCGACGAGGCCTGGGCGATCGCGACCCAGACCACCTTCCCCAGCTGGGGCTTCTGGCAAGCCAACGGGGCAACGAGCCTCTGGGAGCACTGGAAGCTGGCCTCCCGTTCGCGTGGGCATTATTTCCTCGGCACGATCGACGATTGGCTGTTCGGCGACGTGGCCGGCTTGCGACCGTTGGAGCCAGGCTGGCGTCGTTTCGCGGTCCGGCCGGCGCTGACGGCGTTCCTCGACCATGCTTCGGCGGCGGTCATGACGCCCTATGGCGAGGCATCGGTGGCCTGGCGGAAGGGCCCTGGCGGCGTGGAGGCCGATGTCGTGGTGCCGGTGGGCACCGAGGCGGTGGTCGGGTTGCCGGGGATGCCGGAGCAGGTACTGGCGGCCGGAAAGCACCGCGTCGCCATAACGTCTCCGTAAAGTCTTGCACTTTTCTGCCGATAAGACGCCTACGGGGAATACGAAGGTGATGGGTCATGTCGGCTGTGGAAAACTGGTTCGGTCGCACGCGCCTGAATACGCGCGTGTGGATGGTGATGACGGTGGTCGTGCTGGGCCTGGTGGCGCAGACGGTCATGTCGGGCGTCGAAAGCCGTCGCGTGCAGATGCGCGTGCTGTCGGAAACGCTTGAACAACACGTCTCGGCGGCGATGGCTATCGCCGACGCTTACCATGCGCGCGCGCAGAAGGGCGGCATCAGCGACGCCGAAGCCAGGGTCAACGCCCTGCAGGATATCGAGGCCATGCGCTGGTCGGATAACTCCGGCTACGTCTTCGCGTTCGATTCGTCGCTGACCATGCGCATGCATCCGCTGCGTCACGTCGACGTGGGCCGCAACATCGGTGACGACCTCGACGGCAAGGGGTTCCATCACTACCAGGCCATGCTCAACGCCGACACGAAGGACGGCCATGGCCTGACCCGGTACACGCAGATCATGCCCAAGACCAACGAGCTGCGCGACAAGATCAGCTACTCGGCCTGGTACAAGCCGTGGGATATCCACTTCGTGTCCGGTGCCTATTTCAACGACATCGACGCGGCGTTCGAGGCGCAACTCCAGCGCGACCTGATCAAGTCCGGCGTCATCGCCCTGCTTGCATTGCTGATTGTCTGGTTCTCGATGAGCAGCATCCGCGCCAGCGTCGGTGGCGAACCGCGCGACGCCGTGGAGATCGCCGGGCGCATCGCGGGTGGCGACCTGCGCGCCGACACGTCCGCCGCTTTCGCGCCCGCCAGCCTGCTGGGTGCGCTGGAGCGTATGCGCGGCACGCTGTCGTCGATCGTCATGGACGTGCAGGAAGGGGCGCATGTCGTCACCACGACGTCGGGCGAGATTGCCCGCGGCAACGACGATCTTTCCCATCGCACGCAGGAACAGGCGTCCAGCCTGGAAGAAACCGCGGCATCGATGGAGGAAATGACCGCCACGGTGAAACAGAACGCCGAGAACGCACTGGCGGCTGATCGTCTCTCGCGTCATGCGCGTGGCGAAGCGGAGAAGGGCGGTGCGGTAGTGGGCGAGGCCATGGAAGCCATGCGCCAGATCGGCGATTCCAGCCGCCGCATCGGTGACATCGTGGGCCTGATCGACGACATCGCCTTCCAGACCAACCTGCTGGCCCTGAATGCGGCCGTCGAAGCGGCGCGTGCGGGCGAGCAGGGTCGCGGCTTCGCCGTCGTGGCGGCGGAAGTGCGTCGCCTTGCCCAGTCGAGCGCGGCCGCATCGCGCGAGATCAAGGGTCTGATCGCCGAGAGCAGCGAGCGCGTCGACGCGGGCGCGGCACTGGTGGAGCAGTCGTCGCTGGCGCTGCGCGACATCGTCGACAGCGTGAAGAAGGTGACCGACATCGTCGCCGAGATCGCCGCGGCCAGCGCCGAGCAGTCGTCCGGCGTCGACCAGGTGAACCTCGCCATCGCGCAGATCGACCAGGTGACGCAGGAGAACGCGGCGCTGGTGGAAGAGGCCGCAGCCGCGGCCAAGTCGATGCAGGACCAGGCCAGGACGCTGCACGAACAGGTGGCCTTCTTTACCGTCGACGCCGATGGTCAGCGCACAAGCCAGGCGACGCGCACGGTCGAGGAGCGCAGCGCGCATGACCTGCGCTTTGGCCATCGTCCTACCGCTGGCGCGGACGCCGACGCCTGGGCCGAGTTCGCCTGAGCCAGGCTTTCAGGCGGTACGCCACGCGTGCCACCATGCGTGCATCCACCCTGATGGATGCACGTCATGCTGTCGGCCGATGAACTCGCCTTGCTGGAAGCCATCCGCGAAAGCGGCAGTCTGTCGCGTGCGGCGGCACGGCTCGGCAAGGCGCCGTCCACCGTGTCGCATGCGGCGCGCCAACTCGAGTCGCGCTTCGACGCGTTGCTGTTCGACCGTCGCCGCTATCGCCTGCAACTGACTCCCGCAGGGCACCTGCTGGCCAATGAGGCCGCGCGCCTCGCCGACGACGTCTCGCGCCTCACTCGCCGCGTGAAGCAGGTGGCCGGTGGCTGGGAAGACCGGCTTTGGATCGTCACCGATGAAATCCTCGAGCCAGCCACGTTGCTGCCGGTGATCCGTGCGTTCGACAAGCTCGATTCCGGCGTCACCCTGCGGATGACCCATGAAGTGCTTGGCGGCACCTGGGAAGCATTGCGCGACGGTCGTGCCGATCTCGTGGTCGGCGCCACCAACGAACCGCCCGTGATCTCCAACCTGCGCTGGCAGGAACTGGGTGTGATGGAGTGGGTGTTCGCGGTATCGCCGCGACATCCGCTGGCGAAGGTGAAGGGGCCCGTGGGTCGCGACGAGATCGCCCGGCACCGCGCCATCGTCGTCGCCGATACATCGCGGCGCCTGGATGCGCGTGGCTACGGCATGGTCAGTGGCCAGGCATCGCTCGCCGTGCCGACCATGCGCACGAAGATCCTCGCCCAGTGCGAAGGCCTGGGCGTCGGCTGGCTACCCCGTCAGCGCGTCGCGTCCCTGATCGCCGGCGGCGAGCTGGTCGAACTCACCACTGCGGATCCGCGCGAACCGAACGTGCTCTACGTGGCTTGGCGCGGCGACCACCAGGGCCGCGCGCTGGACTGGTGGATCGAACAGCTGGCCCAGCCACGCCTGGCGAAGAAGCTGGTGCAGGGCCTGCCGGTCACGGCCTGATCCGCACGGTCCTGTTCGGGCCTCATGCGCTATCGTGACAAAAGATCACTAAAGACCTGAGCACCTGTCGCTTCAGTCACGAGTCCCGCGTCCCTATCGTTCTCCTCGTCCCTACTGAAACGAGGAAGATCCCATGTACGCCATCACAGGTATCACCGGGCAGGTTGGCGCGGCACTCGCCGACGCACTGTTCGCCGCGGGCAAGCCGTTCCGCGCCGTCGTTCGCGATGCGGCGAAGGGAGCGGCGTTCGCCGCCCGTGGCGCCGAACTGGCCGTCGCCGAACTGGACGACACGCCCGCCGTCACGCGCGCCTTCGAAGGTGCCGAGGCGGTCTTCATCCTGCTGCCGCCGGTATTCGATCCATCGCCGGGCTATCCGGAATCCAACCGCACGATCGAATCGATCCGGGACGCCCTCCTGGCCGCGCGGCCCGGGCGCGTGGTGGTCCTGTCCACCATCGGTGCGCACGCGAACGAGGAGAACCTCCTCTCGCAACTGGGTCACATGGAAGACGTGCTGGGCCAGTTGCCCATGCCCGTCGCCTTCCTGCGCGCGGGCTGGTTCTTCGAGAACGCGCAGTGGGACGTCACGTCGGCACGCGACAGCGGTGTGATCGAAAGCTATCTGACTCCGCTGGACCGGAAGGTCGCGATGGTCGCGACCCAGGACATCGGCGCGCTTGCGGCGAAGCTGTTGGGCGAGCGCTGGAACGGCGTGCGCGTGGTGGAACTCGAAGGCCCTTCGCGTACGAGCCCGCTCGATATCGCCCGGGCGTTCTCCCGGGCACTGGGTCGTGACGTGACGACGAAGGCCGTGCCGCGCGATGAGTGGGAAACACGCTTTCGCGCGCAGGGGATGAACAACCCGACGCCGCGCATGCGCATGCTGGACGGATTCAATGAGGGCTGGATCGACTTCGAAGGGACTTCCGTGAAGGGCACCACGGGCGTCGATGAGGTCATCGCGGGCCTGGTGGCCCGCGTGTCCTGATGCGTTGACGTCACCTCGCCCTGGGCACGGCCTGGGGCGATCAGTTCCGTTTTGGATTGGGCAGGAACGCCGCCAGCAGTCCGATGAGCGGTAGGAACGCGCAGATCTCGTACACGGCTTCGATGCCGATATGGTCGGCCATCTCGCCAAGCACCGCGGCGCCGATGCCGCCCATGCCGAACGAGAAACCGAAGAACAGGCCGGAGATCATGCCGACCTTGCCCGGCACCAGTTCCTGCGCGAACACCACGATCGCCGGGAATGCCGATGCCAGGATCAAACCGATGACCACGGTCAGCGGTGCTGTCCAGAACAGGCTCGCGTGCGGCAGCAGCAGCGTGAACGGCAACGCGCCGAGGATCGAGAACCAGATGACGTGCTTGCGTCCGAACCGGTCGCCCAGCGGACCGCCTAGCACGGTACCCACCGCTACCGCGCCAAGGAAGGCGAACAGGTGGTACTGCGCGTTCTCCACCGACACGCCGAAACGGTGGATGAGATAGAAGGTGAAGTAGCTTGTCAGGCTCGCGAGATACACATACTTGGAGAAAATCAGCGCGAGCAGCACCGCGATGCCACGCCGGGCTTCGCCACTGGCGGGCGCCAGCTGCGCATGCTTGCCGGCGCTGAGCGTCAGCCGCGGCAGTCCATGGTGTCGATACCACTGGCCGACATTCCACAGGATCGCGCACGAAACCAGCGCAAGCAGCGCGAAGAACGCGAGGCTCGACTGACCCCAGCGCACCACCACCAACGCCGCGGCCAGCGGGCCGAGCGCCTGGCCGGCGTTTCCGCCGACCTGGAACAGCGATTGCGCCAGGCCGTGGCGTCCACCGGAGGCCATGCGCGCCACGCGCGACGATTCCGGATGGAATACCGACGAGCCCATGCCGAGCAACGCCGCGCCGGTCAGCAGCAAGGGATAGGCGTGCGCCTTCGACAACACGAGCAGGCCGAACAGCGAGAACAGCGTGCCACCCGGCAGCGCGAGCGGCGTGGGCCGGCGATCCGCATACAGGCCGATGAGCGGCTGCAGGATCGAGGCGGTCATCTGGTAGGTCAGCGTGATGAGGCCGATCTGGCCGAAGTCGAGCTGGAAGTCCGACTTCAGGCCCGGATAGATCGCTGGCAGCAGCGACTGCATCATGTCGTTGAGCAGATGGCAGAAGCTGATCGCGAAGATCACGCTGTACACGGTCGTGTCCGCGCGGCGGCCGTCCAGCGCCGCGTCGACAGGGGCTTGCATGGGCTTTCCTGGGGGCTTGGGGAACGGATATGAGAACACGGGCAGGGCGCTGAGGCCACTGCCGGGGCGCTAAACCTCAGCCTTGCGCGAAACGATGTGGCGGACGGGTCCGCTCCTACAGGTGGGGGCCCGGGCAATCGGCGCGAATGATGCACTCGACCAGTTCGGCTGGGGTTTTGCCTACTTCCACCCGCATCGCTTCATCGTCCGTGGGCTCTTCCAGCGTGGACAACTGGCTGTCGAGCAACCGGGGGTCGAAGAAGTGGCCTGCGCGAAGACTGAGTCGCTCCGCGAGCAACGCCTTCGATCCATGCAGGAAAATGAACTTCACGTCGTCGTGGCCGCCCCGCAAGAAATCGCGATACCGGCGCTTCAATGCCGAGCAGGCGAGTACCAGCGACTCGCCGCGCTCACGATGGCGGTCCATTTCCGCGACGATGGCCTCGAGCCAGGGCTGTCGATCCGCGTCATCGAGCGGTACGCCGTGTGCCATCTTGTCGCGATTGGCCGGGGGATGCAGGTGGTCGCCGTCCACAAAGGGCTGGCCGAGGCGGACCGCGAGGTCTTCGCCGATCGTGCTCTTGCCGCTGCCGGAGACGCCCATGACGATGGTGATCATGGACCGAAGCATGCCGCTGGGCGGGCTACGAAATCGTGAAAGAAATCATGGATCGCACCGCGTACCATCGGCGGCTGGTCCCTTTCGAACCCGTGCCCATGGAAACGATCGATCTGCGTAGCGATACCGTCACCCGGCCTACCGACGCGATGCGCGAGGCCATGTTCCGCGCCCCCGTGGGCGACGATGTGTACGGCGAGGATCCGACGGTCAATGCCTTGCAGGATCGTCTGGCCGCCGACCTCGGTTTCGCCGCGGGACTCTTCGTTCCCACGGGTACGCAAAGCAACCTGCTGGCGTTGATGAGCCACTGCGAGCGCGGTGACGAATACATCGTCGGCGCGGATGCGCATACGTATCGCTTTGAAGGCGGCGGCGCCGCCGTGCTCGGCTCCATCCAGCCACAGCCCATTCCGCAGGACGCCGACGGCACGTTGCCGCTGGACAAGGTGGAAGCGGCGATCAAGCCCGTCGATCCGCATTTCGCCCGCTCGCGCCTGCTCGCCCTCGAGAACACCTGGCACGGCCGGCCGCTTCCGTTCGACTACCTGGCGAGGGCACGCGACGTTGCCGCCCTTCGCGGGCTCGGTTTCCACCTCGATGGCGCGCGCCTGTACAACGCGGCGATCGCCTATGGCCGTCCGGCGCGGGATGTGGCCGCGGCGTTCGACAGCGTGTCCGTATGCCTGTCCAAGGGGCTCGGTGCGCCGGTCGGTTCGGTGCTGCTCGGCAGCGTCGCCCTGATCGATCGCGCGCGCCGCTGGCGCAAGGTCGCCGGTGGCGGCTGGCGTCAGGCGGGCATGCTCGCCGCCGCGGCGATGCATGCGCTCGATCATCATGTCGAACGCCTCGCCGACGATCACGTGCGTGCCAGCCGTCTCGCGGAGGGGCTGCGCAAGGTGCAGGGTCTCGAGGTGAAGGGCTGTCACACCAACATGGTCTTCGTCGACGTGCCGGCCGCCCGCCTGAAAGACCTGGCCGCGCACATGACCGCGCATGGCGTGCGACTGAGCATCGGCTACCTTCCGTCGATCCGCATGGTGACGCACCTGGACATCGACGACGCGGCGATCGAGCGGACCATCGCCGCCTTCGCGTCGTTCAGTTACTGACGCGGCGCCATCAGCTTGCGTTGCAGCGAATAGAGGATCGCGGCGTCGGTATCGTCTAGCGTGTCGCTTTCCATCGCGCGGTAATGGCGGTGGAAGGCGATGATCGCGTTGCGCGGGTTGGACACGTCGTAGCCCACGAGCCGAATGGCCGCGAGGCTGTCGAAGCCCGGCGGAGCGGGTACCCGTACCGCATCCGGCCATAGCCCGAACCCATAGCTGGCAAGCGTGGCCCACGGGAATTTCGCGCTTGGGTCGTTCTTTCGCCCCGGTGCGATATCGCCATGGCCGACCACCGCGTCGCGGGGGATGCCGAGGCGCGAGGTGAGGTCCGCGAGCAAGCGGATCAGCGCCTGGATCTGCGGCTCGGTGAAGGCGGACTCGCCATCGTTGTCGATCTCGATGCCGATGGACGACGAGTTCAGGTCCGTCATGTCGCCCCAGCGGGAGGCGCCTGCGTGCCATGCGCGATCGCCGTCGTCCACCAGCTGGTCGATACGCCCGTTCGCTTCGACTAGGTAGTGGGCGCTTACCTGGCCCTCGCTGTTGCGTGTGCTGAGCACGCGCAAGGCGTCGGCGGCGTTACCGATGGAGGTGTGGTGCAGCACGATGATTTGTGCCTTGCGCGCATTGAAGTTGGGCGAAGGCGTCCAGTGGGCGAGGGCGCTGCGTTGCGGCGACACGCGTGGCGCCGTGGCACAGCCGGCGAGCAACGCCACCAGCAGGACGGCCGCCGCGAGGCGAAGCTGCCGGATGGCGTCGGCCGGCGCCAGGGTCATTCGACCCGGAAGTCGCTGCTGGTGATGACCCATTCGATTTCCTCGCCCGCCTCGCCAACGTCGTCCCTGGATGCGACCACGATCTGGAGATCCACGCAATCATGGCCTTCGGAAAGCCACTCGGTTTCTTCCAGCGCCATGCCCGCCTTCTTCAGGGCCGCGCGCAGGGCGGGCATGCTGGTGGCGATGAGCTCGATGCCCTCATGGGTGAGATGCCCGCCCATGACTTCGATGTCGCATAGCTTGTCGTCGAGGAAGCGAAGGCGAAGCCAGTCGGCGCCTTTGCCGTCGGTGTATTCGTCTTCGTCGTCCCACATGGACTCGCCGCCGGCTTTCCAGCCGAGTTCGTCACGGAGCTTCTTTCGCGGCATGCCGAAGAAGATGTCGGTGTGTCCGCGGCGAATGCCGCGACCGGGGACCAGCTCGCAATGTTCCATGGCGTTCCTCGTCAGATGGCGCGGGAGACCCGCCGCTGAAGCATGAAGGGTGAAGCATGAGACGGAACAGCCGGTCCCGTCCATGGCAGTTCAAGGTTTATGGTCACGGCCGAGGTAGTCTTCGCTCTGCATCTCGATGAGCCTCGACTCGGTGCGACCGAACTCGGCGCGCACCTTGGTGCCGTCGTAGAGTTCGGTGATCGGCGCCGCCGCCGACAGCACGAGTTTCACCTGGCGATCGTAGAACTCGTCGACCAGCAGCACGAAGCGCTTGGCTTCGTTCTCCGTGTACACGGTGAACTGCGGCACGTTGGAGATGATCACCATGGGATACGTCTTCGCCAGCTCGATGTAGTCGGCGACGGCACGAGGTCCTTCGCACAGCGCGGCGAAATCGAACCAGACGATATTCTCCGCACGCTTGCGCACCGGAACCTCGCGGCCGCTGAGTGCGACGGAGCCGCCGTCCGCGACCTCGCCCGTGGCTTGCCCTGCGAATATCCGCATGAGCGAGCGTTCGGCTTCGGCACCGGGTGGCACCAGGTATACCGGGGCCTGGCTCAGGGCGCGCAGGCGCCAGTCGCGCGGCGAGACCATCTCGTGGACGACGCACTGCTTCTCGATCGCGGCGATGGCTGGCAGGAACCGGGCGCGCTGCAAGCCATCCTTATAGAGGCCCTTCGGCGGCGTGTTCGATGTGGTGACGAGGGTGACGCCTCGCGCGAACAACCCATCGAGCAAACCCGCCAGGATCATGGCGTCGCCGATATCCGAGACCAGGAACTCGTCAAGGCAGAGCACGCGGCACTTCGCGGCGAGGCGCTCGGCCACTTCGTCGAGCGGGTTCTGCCGTTCGCCAAGCTCGCGCAGCGTGCCGTGTACTTCCAGCATGAAACGGTGGAAATGCCGGCGCAGGGCGAGGCCCGGCGCGAGGCTGGACACGAAGAGGTCCATGAGAAAGGTCTTGCCCCGGCCGACGCTTCCCCATAGGTAGAGGCCCTGCACGGCCTTGCGTGGCTCGTTGCCCAGCATGTTGCGCAGACGGCCGAACAGGCCGCCACCGCTGGGCTCGGGCGCGCAGAGCGCGGCGTGCAGCCGGTCGAATTCCGCGATCACCGGCAACTGGGCCGGATCGGATTCCCAGCGATGACCGGCGATGCCGTCCCGGTAACGTTCGCCGGGCGTCGGTTCCGTGCAATTCATGCCTGGCGCGGTCCCGGCAGCCAGTCCTTCACCGCATGCCGGATCACGCCGCGCAGGTCCATCAGCCGGCGATGGAAGAAATGACTGGTCTCTTCCATCTTCACCAGTTGCGGCCGCGTGGCCTCGGGCAGGCTGTCGACCCAGTCGTATACCGCCTTCGGCTCGACGATCTCGTCGGCGTCGCCCATCACCACCAGCCAGTGGCAGGAGGGCAGTTCCACCTGCGAGAAGTCCCAGCCGCGACCCGCCGCCGGCGGCGCGATGCTGATCAGCGCATCGGCGCCGAGCCGCACGGCGTTGCGCAGCGTGACGTAGCTGCCGAAGGAGAAACCCGCGAGCCAGAGCGCGGCACCCGGTCGAACCTTGCGCGCCCAGGCGACGACGGCGGCGAGGTCGTCGCTTTCGCCGTGGCCGCTATCGAAGGCGCCTTCCGAGCGGCCGACGCTGCGGAAATTGAAGATGACCGTGTCCAGGCCGGACTCGCGCAGCGAGCGCTCGACCATGGTCACCACCTTGTTATGCATGCTGCCGCCGTCCGTGGACAACGGATGGCAGATGACGGCGATGCCATTCCGCGCCACGTCGGGGGCGGCGGCCTTGGCTTCACATTCAAGCTTGCCCGCAGGTCCTGCGAGCGCGAAGCTCATGCTCTCGTCCGGAAAATGCTCCGGCGCTGTAGGTAGAAGATCGCTCATGCCCGCCATGATACCCGCTGACCGTCCGCCTCGCGGCGAGCGTCCGCGATGAACGTGCTCGCACACGCCCTGCTGGCGGGCGGCGACGCGGCATTGCGCCTCGGCGGCGTGATGGGCGACTTCGTCCACGGTACGCCCGATCCCTCGATCCCCGCGCGGGTGCGCGACGGAATTCATCTGCACCGGGCCATCGACAGTTTCACCGACAGCCATGAGGAAGTCCGCGCGGCCCGCGAGCGGATGCCTGCGCCATTTCGCCGCTATGCCGGCATCCTGCTCGACATGTGGTTCGACCATTGCCTGGCGCGCGATTTCGGGCGCTGGAGCGACCAGCCGCTGGAACCATTCTCGACGGGCCTGCGCGCGGAACTCCACGCCGCAGGCCCGCTGCTGCCCGATTCACTGAAGCGGTTCCTCGGCTACATGGACGCCAACGACCTGCCTGCGGGCTATGCGCGCGCCGATGCGATCGGCAAGGCGTTACGCGGTATCTCCCAACGCCTCTCGCGCGCCAATCCCGTCGGCGACGCCATGCCCCTGCTGCTGGCCGAGGATGCGATGTTGCAGGGAACCTTCGAGCGCTTCTTCCCGCAACTGCGTGCATTCGCCGCCGCCTGGGTGGCGGAGCATCCGTAGCACGGCCCAATGAAAACGCCGCCCGAAGGCGGCGTTCCGAGAGCCAGGGATCGCCGTGGGGCGATCACTTCACCTGGTCGGCCATCCACTTGACCGTGTTGCCGACCTGCTCGTCGGTCAGCGCCGGGTTACCGCCCTTGGGCGGCATGTGGTTGCCATCGGGGCCGGTATAGCCCTCGATCGCGTGCTTGGTGAGCGTGGCGATGCCCTCGGCGATGCGGGCAGCCCATGCGCCCTTGTCGCCCAGCTTCGGCGCGCCCGCCACGCCCGCCGTATGGCAGCTGTGGCAGAGGTTGTCGTAGATGGTCTTGCCGTCGGTCGAACCGCCGTAGGCCACCTGCGAGGCCGCGGCCTTCGCGGCGGCTTCCTGGGCGGCCAGCATCGCGGCACGGCCCGTGTCACCGGCGTAGACCGCACCCACCGGGGCGATCCGGGCCTCGGTGCGCTTGGCGACCGCAGGATCCTGATCCTTGGGGATGTTGCTGTAGATGGTGTACGCGATAACCATCAGGACGAGGGCCAGGACACTGAGGCCGGCGGTCAGCCACGAGAACTGACGCATGAAGTTCTGGTCGGACTTGCTCGGAGAACCGCTCACGCATTGACTCCACTGATTTGGGGTGTGCCGTCCCCCTCCCCGGGATTCGGCGTGCCTGCCGGCCGCTTAGCGGCGTCGAACCCAGCGAGTATAACGGAACCTCCGCGCGAGTCAGCGGTCTGGATGGCGGGACCCCGTCCGGGCAAGCAGGGAGACATGCCGTCAGTCATGCTGTACCCCTGTCAACCGGCATTGTTCAATGCCGTTCCCCTACACCTATATTGGCGCCGTAGTTTCTTAACGATTTGGGGGTATAAACCCCTTGGCGCACGGCGCGCCGGTCGGACCCGATATCCCGTCCGGTTATTCATCCTGGGAGTGTTGCATGTCGCGTTTTTGGAAGATCGCGCTAGCCGTCATCGTGGTTCTGGTGATAGCGGGCATTTTTGTCGTTCCCCGGCTGGGCCACCACGCTGGCGGCGCCGCCAATGCGCAGGCGCAGGGCGGCGGGGATGGCACGGGCAAGGATCAGCCTCCGGTGCCGGTCACCGTCGTGCCGGTCGCCACCCAGGACGTTCCTGTCTATCTCACCGCCACGGGCACCGCGCAGGCGCGTAACTCCGTCGTCGTGCGTCCGCAGGTCGGCGGCCAGCTCATGAAGCTGAACTTCCAGGAAGGCCAGGAAGTGAAGCAGGGCGACGTGATCGCGGAAATCGACCCGCGCACCATCCAGTCGCAGTACGACCAGGCCCAGGCGAAGCTGCGCCAGGACCAGGCGGCCGCGGCCACGGCCAAGAACAACCTCGAGCGCTCGCAGAACCTGGTCAGCAAGGGCGGCCAGCAGTACGTGTCCAAGCAGGACCTCGATAACCTGAAGAACACGCTCGACCAGGCGAACGCCACCGTCGGCGCCGACCAGGCATCGATCCGTGCCTCGCAGGTGCAGCTGGGCTTCACCAAGGTCATCGCGCCGATCGACGGCCTCGCCGGTATCCGCGCGGTGGACGTCGGCAACATCGTGTCCACCACCGATACGCTGGTCACGCTGACGGAAGTCCATCCGATCTACGTGTCGTTCAACCTTCCCGAAAAGAACCTCGACCTGGTCCGTTCCTCGATCCGTGAGGAAGGCGCCGCTCCGCTGGAAGTCGCTGCGCTCGACCGCGTCGACGCGCACGTGATGGCCAGCGGCAAGCTCGAGGTCATCGACAACACCATCGACACCACCACGGGCACGTTCCGCCTGCGCGCGGTGTTCGACAACGCCAAGACGGAACTCTGGCCGGGCCAGTTCGTCAATGCGCGCCTGCGCGTGCGCACGGTGAAAAGCGGTCTCGTCGTGCCGGCCCAGTCGGTCCAGCGCGGTCCGGAAGGCGATTACGTCTACCTCGTGCAGGGCGACAACACGGTCAAGATGCAGCCGGTGGAAACCGCCAGCGAAGTCGGCGACAGCCACATGCTGATCAGCAAGGGCCTGAAGATGGGCGACAAGGTGGTCACGGAAGGCCAGTTCCGCCTGAAGCCCGGTTCGAAGGTCAACCCGCTGGCGCCCGGCCAGGTGCCGGCGGCGCCGACCCCCGAAGAATTGCAGAAGGCCAAGAAGGGTCAGACGGGCCACCAGGGCGGACGCCGCGGCGGCTGATAGCGCGTAGCGCGCGGCGCGTCCACGACGGACGCGTCGCCCACGGACCGCAAGGTCCCGACACCAGGATTAGACCGTGGGTTTTTCGACACTCTTCATTCGCCGGCCCATCGCCACATCGCTCCTGATGGTGGCGGTGCTGTTGCTCGGCATCCTCGGCTACCGCCAGCTGCCCGTATCGGCGCTGCCGGAGATCGATGCGCCGAGCCTGGTCGTCACGACGCAGTATCCCGGTGCCAGCGCCACCACGATGGCCGCGCTGGTCACCACGCCGCTGGAACGTAACTTCGGCCAGATCTCCGGCCTGAACATGATGAGCTCGGACTCGTCGGCGGGCCTGTCGACGATCGTCCTGCAGTTCAACATGGACCGCGACATCGATATCGCCGCGCAGGACGTGCAGGCGGCCATCAACCAGGCGCGTGGCACGTTGCCCAACAACCTGCCCTACCCGCCGGTCTACAACCGCGTGAACCCGGCCGACGCGCCGATCATGACGTTGATGCTCACCTCCGACAGCCGTTCGCTGCGCGACGTGAACAACTACGCCGATTCCATCCTGTCGCAGAAGCTCTCGCAGGTGCAGGGCGTCGGCCTCGTGTCGATCGCCGGCAATGTACGCCCGGCCGTGCGCATCCAGGTGAACCCGGCACAGTTGGCCAACCTCGGCCTGACCATGGAGGACGTGCGCGCCGCGCTCACCCAGGCCAACGTCAACGCGCCCAAGGGCACGCTGAACGGCAAGACCCAGTCCTACAGCATCGGCACCAACGACCAGCTGGCCGATGCCGCCGAGTACAAGGGCACCATCATCAGCTACAAGAACGGTGCGCCCGTGCGCCTGTCCGACGTGGCGAACGTGATCGATGGCGTCGAGAACGACCAGCTCGCCGCATGGGCCAACGGCAAGCCCGCCGTGCTGCTCGATATCCGCCGCCAGCCGGGCGCGAACATCGTGCAGACGGTGCAGCAGATCCGCCAGACCATTCCCGACCTGCAGAAGGTGCTGCCGGCCGACGTGCACCTGCAGGTGTTCTCCGACCGCACCATCACCATCCGTGCCTCGGTCGAGGACGTCCAGTTCACGCTGATCCTGACGATCTGCCTCGTCGTGGCGGTGATCTTCGTCTTCCTGCGCCGCCTATGGGCCACGGTGATTCCGTCGGTCGCGGTGCCGCTGTCGCTGATGGGCACCTTCGGCGTCATGGCGTTCTCGGGCATGTCGCTGGACAACCTGTCGCTGATGGCGTTGGCGGTCGCGACCGGCTTCGTGGTCGACGACGCGATCGTGATGATCGAGAACATCGTCCGCTATATCGAGCAGGGCCAGGACGCGAAAACCGCCGCCGAAGTGGGCGCGAAGGAAATCGGCTTCACGGTGCTCTCGCTGACCGTCTCGCTGATCGCCGTGTTCCTGCCCCTGCTGCTGATGCCGGGCGTGACCGGCCGCCTGTTCCATGAATTCGCCTGGGTGCTGACGATCGCCGTCGCCATCTCGATGCTGGTGTCGCTGACGCTCACGCCGATGATGTGCGCGTACCTGCTCAAGGCCGACCAGCTGCCCGACGCCGACGACGCCCACGAGCACGCGGCCGCCGCCGGCAAGCACACCGCGTGGTCGCGCATCGTCGAAGGCTACGGCAGCAGTCTCGACTGGGTGCTGGCACATCGCCCGCTGACCATGCTGGTCGCGGCGCTGTCCGTCGCGCTCACGGTCGTGCTCTATATCGTGATCCCGAAGGGCCTTCTGCCCGAGCAGGACACCGGCCTGATCACGGCCGTGGTCCAGGCCGACCAGAACGTGGCCTTCCCGCAGATGGAGATACGGACCAAGGCCGTGGCCGATGCGTTGGCGAAGGATCCCGCCGTCTCCGGCGTGGCCGCCTTCATCGGTGCCGGCTCGGTCAATCCCACGCTCAACCAGGGACAGATCTCGCTGGTGCTGAAGGATCGCGGCGATCGCGATGGCCTGGACGTGGTCCTGCCGCGCCTGCAGGATGCCGCCGCGCACATCGCGGGCGTGGCGCTGTACCTGAAGCCCGTGCAGGACGTGACGCTGGACAGCCAGGTCTCCGCCACGGAGTACCAGTACTCGATGTCCGACGTGGATTCCGTGGAACTGGCGGGCTTCGCCCAGCAGATGACCACGGCCCTGCGCAAGCGTCCCGAGCTGGCCGACGTGGACAACAACCTCGCCGACAAGGGCAACGCGCTGAAGCTCACCATCGACCGTGACAGCGCCAGCCGCCTCGGCGTGCCGGTGCAGACGATCGACGACACGCTGTACGACGCGTACGGCCAGCGCCAGATCTCCACGATCTTCACCCAGCTCAACCAGTACCGCGTGGTGCTCGAGGTCTCGCCTGACTACCGCACCAGCACCGACCTGCTCAACAAGCTGACGGTGCGTGGCAACGGCAACGGCGCGCTCACCGGTTCCAACGCCACCAGCTTCGGCCAGCTCGCCTCGAGCAACTCGGCCACGCCGGCCGGTATCGGCAACACGGGTAACGTCGGCTTCCAGGTCGGCAGCGGCGGCACCATCCCGCTTGCGGCGCTGGCCAGTGCGGAAGTCACGAGCGCGCCGCTGGTGGTCAGCCACCTGCAGCAGCTGCCCGCGGTCACCGTATCGTTCAACCTCGCCCCGGGCTATTCGCTGTCGTCCGCGGTGGATGCCATCCACGAGGTGGAGAAGGAACTGAACTTCCCGCCGCAGGTGCGCAGCCAGTTCATCGGCAAGGCCGCGGAGTTCTCCTCCTCGGTCGGTGACGAAGTGCTCCTGCTGCTCGCCTCGATCATCGTCATCTACATCGTGCTGGGCGTGCTCTATGAGAGCTACATCCATCCGCTGACGATCATCTCGACGCTGCCGCCCGCCGGCGTGGGCGCGCTGCTCGCGCTGCTCCTGTGCGGCATGAGTCTTTCGGTGGACGGTATCGTCGGTATCGTGCTGCTGATCGGTATCGTGAAGAAGAACGCGATCATGATGATCGACTTCGCGATCGAGGCGAAGCGCACCGGCCTGAATGCGCACGACGCCATCCGTCGCGCCTGCCTGCTGCGCTTCCGCCCGATCATGATGACGACCGCCGCGGCCTTGCTCGGCGCACTGCCGCTGGCCCTGGGCAACGGCATTGGTTCCGAGCTGCGCAAGCCGCTGGGCGTGTCGATCGTCGGCGGCCTGCTGCTCTCGCAGCTGGTCACGCTCTACACCACGCCGGTGATCTACCTCTACATGGAGCGCTTCTCCGACTGGCTGGCCGAGCGCAAGCGACGGCGCGCCCTGGCGCACGGCGCCCATCCGCAAATCGCGGGCTGATGGCGAATCGTCGTCCTTTCAATGAAATCAATCTCTTTCGCCGGACGGTTACCCGCCCGGCGAAACCTTTTTCCGGGTGGCGCGTTATCCGTGACATGACTCGCGCCGTCCCGCTCACCATAAGCCGTTCCATTCAATGAATATCTCCGGCCCGTTTATCCGCCGCCCCATCGGTACGTCGCTGCTGGCTATCGGCATCTTCGCGGTCGGCATCATCTGTTACTCGCTGCTCGGCGTCGCCGCGCTGCCGAACATCCAGTTCCCGGCGATCTTCGTGCAGGCACAGCAGTCCGGCGCGGATGCCAGCACCATGGCCTCCACCGTGGCGTCGCCGCTGGAGCGCCATCTCGGACAGGTGCCGGGCGTGGAGTCGATGCGCTCGAACAGTTCGGAAGGCAGCGCCACGGTGTTGCTGTTCTTCCAGAACGGCACCAACATCGACGCGGCGGCGCGCGACGTGCAGTCGGCGATCAATGCGGCCCAGCCGGACCTGCCCACGGGCCTGCTCAACGCGCCGTCGTATACGAAGGCCAATCCCAACGACGACCCGGTGATCGTGCTGGCGCTCACGTCGGACACGGTGGCACCCACCACGCTCTACAACCTGGCCGACTCGATCCTGGCGCAGCGCCTTCGCCAGCAGGAAGGCATCGCCACGGTCGACATCGCCGGCAGCGCCACGCCCGCGATCCGCGTCGACGTGAACCTGCGCGCGCTGAACGCGATGGGGCTCTCGCCCGACCAGCTGCGTAACGCGCTGACTGCCGCCAACGTCACCTCGCCGCAGGGCTTCATCAGCGACGGCCAGACCAACATGGCGGTGACCGCCACCGATTCGCTGCACACGGCGGACGAGTTCGCCAAGCTCATCATCGGCGTGAACAACAACGTGCCGATCCGCCTTTCCGATGTCGCCAAGGTGTACGACGGCCAGCAGGACGCCTACCAGGCCGCCTGGTTCAACGGCCGTCCCGGCATCCTGATGTACGTCTACAAGAAGTCCGATGCCAACGTCATCGACACCGTGGACCGGATCAAGGCGCAGATCCCCACGATGCAGACCTGGCTGCCGGGCGGCGTGCAGTTGCATTCGTTCTTCGACGGTACGCCGACCATTCGCGCGTCGCTGCACGAAGTGCAGGCCACGCTGCTGATCAGCCTCGCCATGGTCATCATGACGATGGCGCTGTTCCTGCGCCGCCTCGCGCCGACCCTCATCGCCGGCCTGGCCGTGCCGTTGTCGCTGGCGGGCGCGTTCGTGGTGATGTACGCGTTCGGCTATACGCTCAACAACCTCACGCTGCTCGCGCTGGTGATCGCGATCGGCTTCGTCGTCGACGATGCGATCGTGGTGATCGAGAACGTCATCCGCCACATGGACGAAGGCATACCGCGCTTCGAAGCGGCGCTGCTCGGCGCGCGGGAGATCGGCTTCACCATCGTGTCGATCACCGGCTCGCTGCTGGCGGTGTTCCTGCCCCTGTTGCTGGCGCCCGGCATCATCGGCATGTTCTTCAAGGAGTTCACGGTCACGCTCATGGCCGCGATCGTCGTTTCGGCGCTGGTGTCGCTCACGCTGACGCCGTCGCTGTGCGCGCACTTCCTCACCGCGCACAAGGACGACAAGCCGGAGTCCAGGCTGGGCCTCGCGCTGGAACGGATGCACGATCGCCTGCTTGGCCTGTACCGCGTCGCCCTCGACTGGAGCCTGCGCCATGCGCTGCTCATGGCGCTCACGCCGCTGGTGCTCATCGGCATCACGATCATGCTGTTCGGGATGGTCAAGGGCGGCTTCTTCCCGCCGCAGGACACCGGCCTGATCAGTGCCCGCGCGACATCCAGTTCCACCGTGTCGTTCGGCGAGATGAAGGTGCGCCAGAATCGTCTCACCCAGATGCTGCTGGACGATCCCGACGTGAAGGCCGTCGGCTCGCGCCTGGGTACCAGCCGTACCGGCTCGAGCGGCTTCTTCAGCATCGAATTGAAGACCCTGGCGGAAGGACGCAAGGACACCACGTTCGTCGCGCTCGACCGGCTCTCGGCCAAGGCCAACAATTATCCCGACCTCAACCTGCGCCTGCGTCCGATCCAGGACCTGCCCACGGGTGGCGGTGGCGGCAATACACAGGGCGGCCAGTACTCGGTGTCGTTGAAGGGCAACGACATCGTCGAATTGCAGACCTGGCTGCCGAAGCTCGTCGATGCGCTGAAGAAGAACCCGATGCTGCGTGACGTCGGCAGCGACATCGATGCCGCCGGCCTGCGCCAGAACATGGTGATCGACCGCGATACCGCGGCGCGCCTCGGCGTCTCCATCGGCAACATCGATGGCGCCTTGTACAACGCCTTCGGCCAGCGCGCGGTGTCGACCATCTATTCGGACATCAATCAGTACCGCGTCATCGTCAATGCGCTGCCGCAGATGGCGGCGACCCCTGAATCGCTGAACCAGATCTACGTGCGCGCCGATTCCGGCGCGATGATCCCGATGAACGCCGTGACCAAGCAGGTGCCGGGTCTCGCGCCAACCCAGATCGTGCACGAGGACCAGTACACGAGCATGGGCGTCAGCTTCAACCTCGCGCCCAATGTCAGCATGGGCGAAGCCATGGAGATCATCCAGAAGACCATCGACGGCATGCGCATGCCCGGCGACATCCGTCTCGATGCAGGCAACGATTTCCGCCGCTTCCAGCAGTCGCAGAGTGACATGCCGCTGCTGATCCTCGCCGCGATCGTCACCGTGTACCTGTTGATGGGTATGCTCTACGAGAGCCTGATCCATCCCGTGACCATCCTTTCCACGTTGCCCGCCGCGGGTGTCGGCGCGCTGGCCGCGCTCGTCATCACCAACACGGAGCTGTCCGTGGTCGCGATGATCGCGCTGGTGCTGCTGATCGGCATCGTGAAGAAGAACGCGATCATGATGATCGACTTCGCGCTGGTGGCGCAGCGCGAACACGGCCTCGACTACAAGGGCGCCATCCGTGAGGCCTGCCTGGTCCGCTTCCGCCCGATCATGATGACGACGATGGTGGCGATCCTGGCCGCGACGCCGCTGGCGATCGGCCTGGGCGAAGGTGCCGAACTCCGTCGCCCGCTGGGTATCGCCATGATCGGCGGTCTCGTGATCTCGCAGAGCCTGACCCTGCTCTCGACCCCCGCTCTGTATGTGATCTTCGCCTGCCTGTCGGAGCGCTGGAAGGCGCGCAAGGCCCGTCGCAAGGAGCGCAAGGCGCTGGCGCGGGCGCAGACCGGGATGTCGTAAGGGCTCTTTCCCGGCGGGCATAACAGCCATGCCCGCCGGTCGCTTTCCCCCTTCTGCCGAATCGGGCCACAATGGACAGGTTTCCCGCCCGCCGGCGCGCCCTTGAGGCCTGCGCCGGCGAGCCCCATGACCTGGCCCACTCAAGCATAAGGCTCGCCGAATCATGTCCAGCTCGCCCAAGATCATCTACACGCTCACCGACGAAGCGCCGTTCCTCGCCACCGCCTCCTTCCTGCCGATCATCGAAGCCTTCGCCGGCACGGCGGGCGTCGCGGTCGAGACGCGCGACATCTCGCTCGCCGCCCGCATCCTGGCGCAGTTCCCGGACCGCCTCACCGACGCGCAGAAGATCGGCGACCACCTGACCGAGCTCGGCGAACTGGCCACCACGCCCGACGCCAACATCATCAAGCTGCCGAACATCAGTGCCTCCGTGCCGCAGATGAAGGCCGCCATCCGCGAACTGCAGTCGCAAGGTTACAAGCTTCCGGACTACGTCGACGCGCCGTCGACCGACGAAGAGAAGGACATCAACGCGCGCTATGGCAAGGCCATGGGCAGCGCGGTGAACCCGGTGCTGCGCGAGGGCAATTCCGACCGCCGCGCGCCGCTCTCGGTGAAGAACTATGCGCGCAAGCATCCGCATCGCATGGGCAAGTGGTCGCCCGAGTCGAAGTCGCACGTCGCCCACATGCAGGGCGGTGATTTCTACGGCAGCGAAAAGTCGGCCACGATGGAAAAGGCTGGCAGCCTGCGCATCGAGTTCACCGGCAAGGACGGCGCCACCAAGGTGCTGAAGGAAAAGGTCGCCGTGAAGGCGGGCGAGATCGTCGACGCCGCCGTGATGAGCCGCAAGGCGCTCGCCACCTTCATCGACGCGCAGATCGCCGACGCGAAGTCCAAGGGTGTGCTGTTCTCTCTGCACCTGAAGGCGACCATGATGAAGGTCTCCGACCCGATCATGTTCGGCATCGTGGTGCGCGAGTTCTACAAGGACGTGCTGGCGAAGCACGCCGATGCACTGAAGCAGGTGGGCTTCGATGCCAACAATGGCATCGGTGATCTCTACGCCCGTCTCGACAAGCTCGACGCCGCCAAGCGCGCCGAGATCGAAGCCGACCTCAAGGCCGAGTACGCGCAGCGCCCGGCGCTGGCCATGGTCAACTCGGACAAGGGCATCACCAACCTGCATGTGCCGAGCGACGTCATCGTCGACGCGTCGATGCCCGCGATGATCCGCGACTCCGGTGGCATGTGGAACGCCGAAGGCAAGCTGCAGGACGCCAAGGCCGTGATTCCCGACCGCTCCTACGCCGGCGTGTACCAGGCCGTGATCGAGGATTGCGTCACGCATGGCGCGTTCGATCCCGCCACCATGGGCAGCGTGCCGAACGTGGGCCTCATGGCGCAGAAGGCCGAGGAATACGGTTCGCACGACAAGACCTTCCAGATTCCCTCCGATGGCACGGTCCGCGTGATCGCCGATGACGGCGCCGTGGTGTTCGAGCACGCGGTGGAACAGGGCGACATCTGGCGTATGTGCCAGACCAAGGACGCGCCGATCCAGGATTGGGTGAAGCTCGCCGTGCAGCGTGCGCGCCTCTCCTCGACGCCGGCTGTGTTCTGGCTCGACAAGAACCGCGCGCATGACGCGCAGGTGATCGCCAAGGTCGAGCGTTACCTCAAGGACCACGATACAAGCGGCCTCGATATCCGCGTCCTTTCGCCGGTCGACGCCACGACGTTCTCGCTCGAGCGCATCCGCAAGGGCCAGGACACGATCTCGGTCACCGGCAACGTGCTGCGCGATTACCTCACCGACCTGTTCCCGATCATGGAACTGGGCACCTCGGCAAAGATGCTCTCCATCGTGCCGCTGATGGCGGGTGGTGGCCTGTTCGAAACGGGTGCGGGCGGTTCCGCGCCGAAGCACGTGCAGCAGTTCGTCGAAGAGGATTACCTGCGCTGGGATTCGCTGGGCGAATTCCTGGCCCTGGCCGCTTCGTTGGAGCATCTGGCCGAGCGCTACGACAACAAGCATGCCCGCGTGCTGGCGAAGACCCTCGACCAGGCCAACGGCCGCTTCCTCGACAGCAACAAGTCGCCCGCGCGCAAGGTTGGCGAGATCGACAACCGCGGCAGCCATTTCTACCTGGCGATGTACTGGGCCGAAGCCCTCGCCGCGCAGAACGACGACGCCGACCTGAAGGCGAAGTTCACCACGGTGGCGAAGACGCTTGCCGACAACGAAGCAAAGATCGTCGGTGAACTGAACGGCGCACAGGGCAAGCCCGTGGAGATCGGTGGTTACTACCACCCCGACATGAAGCGGGTCAGCGCCGCCATGCGCCCCAGCCCGACCTTCAACGCCGCACTGGACGTCCTGCTGGCCTCACGCTGACCGGAAGCCCGCCGGCCCTCCGGCCTGCCTGGTAGCTGACCAAAACCTGGCAGCTACCAGCCCCGGCAGCCGGAGTTGTGGGAGCCGCTTCAGCGGCGATCCCGCGGCAGCGGCCTACCTCACAACCTGTGGGAGCTGCTTCAGCGGCGATCCCGCGGCAGCGGGCAAGTTCGCGAATACAGTGGAATTTCGGCTAGCACCCATTCGCCGCTGAAGCGGCTCCCACAGGGAGGAGCCGCTTCGGTCCAGGGCTTACGAATCGCTGGCGCTCTTCAGCTTCGCCAGGTCATCGGCGGTCAATGCAAGCGACGCCGCCTTCGCGATCTCGCCGAACTGCTCCAGCGACGTCGCACTCACGATCGCCGCGGCGATCGACGGCTGTGCCATCACCCAGGCCAGCGATACCTGCGCCGGCGTCGCGCCATGCGCCTTTGCTACCTCGTCCAATGCCGCCAACACGCGGAAGCCGCGGTCGTTGAGGTAACCCTTGACCTTGCCGCCGCGTGCCTTGCTCTTGTCGAGGTCCGCCTCGCTGCGGTACTTGCCGCTGAGGAAGCCGCTTGCCAGCGAGTAATAGCTGATGACGCCCACCTCCTGCTCCACGCAGAGTGGCTGCAAGTCATCCTCGAAGCCCTGGCGGTCCATCAGGTTGTATTCCGGCTGCATCGACTCGTAGCGCGCGAGGCCCTTCGAGGCACTGGTGGACAGCGCATCGGCGAGTCGCGTCGCGTCATAATTGGATGCACCGATGACGCGCACCTTGCCCGACGTCACCAGATCGTCGAACGCGCGCAGCGTTTCCTCGAGCGGCACTTTCGGATCGTCTTCGTGCGACTGGTAGAGGTCGATGTGATCGGTCTGCAGGCGGCGCAGGGAATCCTCCACCGCTTCCTTGATATTGGTGGGCGACAGCCCGGGGTAACGCGCCCATTTACCTACCTTGGTGGCGATGACGACCTTGTCGCGCTTCCCGCTTTTCTTCAGCCAGTTGCCGATGATGGCTTCGGACTCGCCACCTTCATTGCCCGGCACCCAGGCTTCGTATACGTCCGCCGTGTCGACCAGGTTGAAACCATGATCGACGAACGCGTCGAGGAGGTCGAACGAGCGTGGCTCGTCGACACTCCAGCCGAACACGTTGCCACCGAATGCGAGCGGGGCGACTCGCAGCGGCGACCTGCCGAGATTGCGTAAGGTCATGCGTCATCTCCGATGAGGGGCGGAAAACACCCATGATGACGCAACGAAAGTTCAGGTGGCGTATGCCTCAGCAGGCGGCGCAGGCGGGCCTTGCCGGCACCTGCTTGGTCGCCTTGCGTTGCTCGTTGCGCACGACCGCCGCGGTCTGTCGGGCTCCCGCGCCCCGGTCGATGACGGATTCCTCGCGACCCAGGCGGAGCACCAGTTCGCGATCCACGATATGGCCGTGCATGAAGGCAAGGCCGGTAAAGATCGACGCCATGACAACCTCCCATAGACCTGTCGCAAGGGCCTGCGACTATCGGTTCAGTAAAGGGTGCCCGTTCTATCGAGGGTGAAAAAGCGATATGTTTGCAACCCGGCCTTGAGGATTTTTCACATGTCCCGCCTCCCGCTCGGTCTGCTTCAGGGGTTCGTCCTGGTCGCCCGTACGGGCAAGCTGTCGCGCGCCGCGGAGCAGCTGAACCTGACGGTCAGCGCATTGAGCCACCAGATCCGCAACCTCGAGGAGCGCCTCGGGCGGTCGTTGTTCGACCGGGGCCCTCGCGGCGTCACCCTCACGGCGGACGGTGCGAACCTGCTCGAGGCGATCGGCCATCATTTCGAGGGCATCGAACACGCCCTCGGCCGCTTCGAAGGGCGCCATCAGGACGCGGTGACGCTGAGCGTGCTTCCTTCCGTCGCCTCGAGCTGGCTGGTGCCGCGACTGCCGCGCCTGGTCGGCAAGCATCCGGAACTCGAGCTCAGCCTTCACTCGTCGGTCTCGGTCGTGGACTTCGACCGCGAGCCCACCGTGGATGTCGCGTTCCGCTACGGCCTCGGCTCATGGCCGCGCACGAAGGCGGATCGCCTGTTCGACGAGTACATCGTGCCCATCGCAAGCCCATCACTGGTTCGCCGCATGGGTGGCCTGCCGGATACGTCGCTTGCCGGCTGGCCATTGCTCGGCGATCCGTCGGGTCGCTGGAACGATTGGGCGGAAGCCTTCGGCATGCCGTTGCCGTCACGTTATGTCGCGCGCTTCGATAACACGGAACACCTGCAACGCGCCGTGCTCGAAGGCATGGGCGTCGCTCTGGGTCGCCTGGTGATGGCGCGCTCGCTGATCGAATGCGGTGCGCTCACGGTGTTGTGCAAGGAGCGCATGCGCGTGGCGGAAGCCTATTACCTCGTCTATCCCAAGCGCTCCGAAGCACACAGTGGCGTGTCCCGTTTTCGCGAATGGCTGCTGGGCGAGGCGGCAGAGTACGAGGCAGGCATCAAGGCAGGGCTACCCCTGCCCGCGTGATCTGAACCGGCCCGGAATCCGCGCAGAAGCGCCAGCAAATCTCATGTGTGTGTGTGTGGGAGCCGCTTCAGCGGCGATCCCGCGGCAGCGGGCCAGTCTTTGGCCAGGACCTATCGCCGCTGAAGCGGCTCCCACAAGGGAGCGGCTGCTACAAGGGTGGGGGCATTTCGTCAGCTTTGGGGTGGGCGAATCGCCACGTTTTCGCTTGACCAATCTACGTTGCAGCGCGACAATCCCCCGGCTACCGCTCGGCATCTCGTGCGGTGGCACCCTTCTTAGCTTATCCAGGCATATGGACGTCTACCCTAGTCGACGCGCCGGCTCCCGCAAGCATCGGGTCCCGGCGCTGGAAAAACTCATCGCCCGCGGCGACCGCACCCGGTCGGCCGGCGCTTTCCTCCGCTAGGGAAAGTCCGGCTCACCTCGACGGAAGCCGTGAGCTTCCGTTATTCGAGGATTGAGCCATGAACCTCCAGCTCGAAAAGACCGGTCCGCGCATGTTCGGCCGCCGTCTCGCTTTTGCCCTTGCCCGTCGTCGCGCCACCGGTCCCGTGCCGGCCAAGCGCACGATCACCGTTCCGCGTTCGCTCGATGCCGCTGAAAGCTCGACGAAACCGGCGGATGGCAAACTATCTCAGCCATGAACAGCGACATAGACACTACGGCGCGGCTTACGCCGTCCGCCGTCATATCCATAGCAACACCGAACGTCGGCCCCGCGCCGGCGCGACTGCCCTCGGCTAACGGCTGACGGCCGCTCGTGCCTGACCGGACCGCGCGTCCGGCTGAGGTAGCGAGCCATGAAGATCCACACCTCGCAGGCGGCCGTCGCCGCCAAGACCTACACCAACGCCACCGCGGATGCCTACCGTCCGGCGGATGAACTGTTGCGCGCGTTGGACGCCCGGCCGGACGGGCTCGACGAGACCGCCATCGCCGAGCGGCTGGATCGTGACGGCATCAACGAGGTGGGCCACGAGAAGCCGCCGCACTGGTCGATCCAGCTGCTGCATGCGTTCCGCAACCCCTTCATCATCGTGCTTCTGGTGCTCGCGGTGGTGCAGCTGTTCACCGAACCGGACGACTACACCGGGCCGACCATCATCGCGGTGATGGTCGGGATCAGCGTGCTGCTCTCGTTCACGCAGGAGTTCCGCTCGTCGCGTGCCGCGGAGAACCTGAAGGCGATGGTGCGCAACACGGCGACGGTGACGCGCCGCGCCGACGATGGTCACGCCGAGCGCATCGAGGTGCCGGTCGAGGAGCTGGTGGTGGGTGACATCGTCCACCTGGGCGCCGGCGACATGGTGCCGGCCGACCTGCGCCTGCTTGCGGCGAAGGACCTCTTCATCAGCCAGGCCATCCTCACCGGTGAATCGCTTCCGGTGGAAAAGATCGCCCCCAACGGCACGACGGCGGGCGATACCTCGTCGGGCCCCCTGGACCTGCCGACCGTCTGCTACATGGGCACCAACGTCGTGTCCGGCACCGCCACCGCGGTCGTCCTGGCGACCGGTGCGCGCACGTACCTGGGTTCGCTTGCGCACACGCTCTCGGGCGAGCGCGTGCAGACCAGCTTCGACCGCGGTATTTCCTCGGTGAGCTGGCTGCTGATCCGCTTCATGGCGGTGATGGTGCCGATCGTTTTCCTGATCAACGGGTTCGACAAGCACGACTGGCTCGAGGCCTTCATGTTCGGCCTGTCCGTGGCCGTGGGCCTCACGCCGGAAATGCTGCCGCTGATCGTCACCGCCAACCTCGGCAAGGGCGCCATCGCCATGTCGAAGCGCAAGGTGGTGGTGAAGCGTCTCAACGCGATCCAGAACTTCGGCGCCATGGACGTGCTGTGCACGGACAAGACCGGCACGCTGACGCTCGACAAGATCGTGCTCGAGCGTCACGTCGACCTCAACGGCGACGATTCCGACGACGCCCTCGAGTACGGCTACCTCAACAGCCGCTTCCAGACCGGCCTGCGCAACCTGATGGACAAGGCCGTGCTCACGCATCGCGACCTCGAGCCCATCGCCTCCCGCTTCCACGTGGTCGACGAGATTCCGTTCGACTTCCAGCGCCGGCGCATGTCGGTGGTGGTGTCCGACGGTCATGGCGAGCAGCTGCTCGTCTGCAAGGGTGCGGTCGAGGAGATGCTGCAGATCTGCAGCGAGGCGCGCATCGGTGACGTGGTCGAGCCCATGACCTCGGAGAAGCGTGCCGAGATCCGCGCCATGACGCGAGAGCTCAACGAAGATGGCCTGCGTGTGCTCGTCGTCGCGATCCGTCGCGATCCCGCGGGTGAGCGCGCCTACGGTGTGGCCGACGAAGCGGGCCTCACCGCGGTCGGCTGCCTGGCCTTCCTCGATCCACCGAAGGACTCGGCAGCGACGGCTATCCGTGCGCTGAACCACCACGGCGTGGCGGTGAAGGTCATCACGGGCGACAACGAAGCCGTTACCCGCAAGATCTGCACCGAGGTCGGCCTCGACGTCACGGCGTCCGCCCTGGGACGCGATATCGAGAAACTCGACGACGACGCACTCGATGCGATGGTCGAGAAGACCACGGTCTTCGCGAAGATGTCGCCGGTGCAGAAAGCGCGCGTCGTGAAGGCGCTGCAGCGTCGCGGCCACACCGTCGGCTTCCTCGGCGACGGCATCAACGACGCGCCCGCATTGCGCGAAGCGGATGTCGGCATCTCGGTCGACACGGCGACGGATATCGCCAAGGAATCGGCGGACATCATCCTGCTCGAGAAGAACCTGATGGTGCTGGAGGAGGGCGTGATCGAGGGTCGCGTCACCTTCGGCAACATCATGAAGTACATCAAGATGACCGCCAGCTCGAACTTCGGCA
>Ga0209216_1000061_pt1 | contig 33440 bp, 31 predicted proteins | sample TexAe_OM2H0_O2_FD_187940 | JGI IMG/M metagenome (GOLD analysis project Ga0209216, IMG submission 187940) | Forest soil microbial communities from Davy Crockett National Forest, Groveton, Texas, USA - Texas A ecozone_OM2H0_O2 (SPAdes) (version 2) | ecosystem: Environmental > Terrestrial > Soil >... | reverse complement strand
TTGCTTGAGCCTGGGCTTGTCGTCGCGCAGGTTGGCGAGATCGGGCCAGCGCGCGGCATACGGCGCATAGCGCGGGAGATACCCGACCAGCCGGTCGCGCAGCGACAGCCCGTGTTTGGCAACCCGCGCGGCCAGCACCTCGATCTTCATCTTCGCCATGTCGACGCCGGTAGGGCATTCGTGGCGGCACGCCTTGCAGGACACGCAAAGCTTTAGCGTGTCCATCATCTCGTCCGACGCCAGCGCATCCGGCCCAAGCTGCCCGGAGATCGCCAGCCGCAGCGTGTTGGCGCGCCCGCGCGTGACATCCTTTTCGTCGCGGGTGACGCGATAGGACGGGCACATCACGCCGCCCTCAAGTTTTCGGCAGGCGCCATTGTTGTTGCACATCTCGACCGCACCCTGGAAACCGCCGCCGGCGCCGGGATACGCCGACCAGTCCAGCACGGTCTTCAAGTCGCGAACGCGATAATCCGGCGCATAACGAAACAGCGCGCGGTCGTCCATTTTGGGTGGATCGACGATCTTGCCGGGGTTCAGGATATTGTCCGGATCGAAGCGCTGCTTGACCTCTTTAAAGTCGGCGATGATGCGCTCTCCGAACATCGCCTCGTGGAATTCCGAGCGCATGATGCCGTCACCATGCTCGCCGGAATGCGAGCCTTTGTACTCGCGCACCATCGCAAAGGTTTCCTCGGCGATGGCGCGCATCGCCTTGACGTCCTTTTCCAGTTTCAGATTGAGCACCGGCCGTACATGCAGGCAGCCTTCCGAGGCATGCGCATACATGGTGCCGCGGGTGCCGTGCTTTGCGAAGATGTCGTTGAGCCGTTGCGTGTAGTCGGCGAGATGCGGCAGCGGCACCGCGCAGTCCTCGACAAAGGAGACCGGCTTGCCCTCCTGCTTCATCGACATCATGACGTTGAGGCCGGCGGCGCGGAATTCGGCGATGCCGGTCTGCAGCGCCGGCTCGATGATCTCGACCACGCCGCCCCATTTGCGTTGCGGCTGGTCCCAGCCGAAGCCGAGATCGGCCATCAATTCGCCGAGCTGTTTCAATCGCCGGACATTCTCGTTCTGATCTTCTTCGGCGAATTCGACGATCAGCACCGCATCGGGACCGCCGCGCACCGCGATGCCGATGATGGGCTGGAACATCGCGATCTCGCGACCCAATGCGATCATGGTGCGATCGACCAGTTCGACCGCGATCGGGCGCAATTTTACCAGATGCTGTGCGGCATCCATCGCCTCGTAAAAACTGCCAAAATGGCAGACGCCGAGCACCTTGTTGCGGATCACAGGCCACAATTTCAGTTCGACCTGCGTGGTGAAGGCAAGGGTGCCTTCGGAGCCTACCAGCAGATGCGCCATGTTGTTGGGCGCGTTGCGCGGCACGAGCGCATCGAGATTGTAGCCGCCGACCCGGCGCTGCACCTTTGGAAATTTTTCCGCAATCTCGGCGGCCTCGCGCTGGCCCAGCGCCAGCATGTCGCGAAACAGATCGGACCCGCTATCATCGCGCGAGACGTCGCCGAAATGCAGCAACTGTCCGTCGGCGAGCGCCGCCTGCATCGACAGCGTATTGTCGCGCATAGTGCCGTAACGCAGCGAGCGTCCACCACAGGAGTTATTCCCCGCCATACCGCCGATGGTGGCGCGCGATGCCGTGGAGACATCGACCGGAAACCACAGGCCGTGTTTTTTCAGCTGCCGGTTGAGATCGTCCAACACGATGCCCGGCTCGACCACGCAAGAGCGGTTCTCGACATCCAGCGAAAGCATGCGGTTCAGGTGCTTTGAGAAATCGATAACGATGCCGTCATTGACGGTCTGGCCGCATTGCGAGGTTCCGCCGCCGCGCGGGGTGACGATTCGCCCCGCCTCGCGCGCAATCGCCAGCGCCCGCAGCGCCTCGTCCATGGTGCGGGGCACCACGACGCCTGCCGGCATGATCTGGTAGAACGAGGCATCGGTGGCGTAACGGCCGCGATTGAAGCGGTCGAACAACACCTCGCCGGTGGTCTCCCGCGTGAGCTGCTCTTCAAGCGTCATTGAGGGTTGCGAATGAGAGCTTTCATGGTGCGGAACATAGGCCCTTGGCGGGGAAGCCGTCGATCAAAAAATGAAAACAATTTGTTGGTTGTAGGTTGAAAAATTGAATGCAATATGAAGGCCTCCAGACCGGACGAGGAACCCAATGACACAGCATCAGGGACGTCATTTTTTGCAAATTCCCGGTCCAAGCCCGGTGCCCGACCGCGTGCTCCGCGCCATGGACATGCCGGTCATCGACCACCGCAGCGCCCGGTTTGCCGAGCTCGCCAAGACGGTATTCGACGGCTGCCAGAAGATCTTCCAGACTGCGGGCCAGGTCATCATCTTTCCTTCGTCGGGTACCGGCGCCTGGGAAGCCGCAATCGTCAATACGCTGTCGCCGGGCGACAAAGTGATCATGGTGGAGACCGGCCACTTCGCCATGATGTGGCAGCAAATGGCGACGCGCTGGGGTATCGAGGTCGATTTGATCCCCGGCGACTGGCGCCGCGGCGCCGATCCTGCGGCAATCGAAGCAAAACTCGCCCAGGATTCGGCGCATGCCATCAAGGCGGTGATGGTGGTGCACAACGAAACCTCGACCGGCGCCACCAGCCGCATTGGGGACATCCGCGCCGCGATGGACAGGGTCGGGCATCCCGCGCTGCTGCTGGTGGATACGATCTCCTCGCTTGGCTCGGTGGACTACCGGCACGACGAGTGGAAGGTCGACGTCACCGTCAGTTGTTCGCAAAAGGGATTCATGCTGCCGCCGGGGCTGGGCTTCAACGCCATTTCCGAAAAGGCCCGCGCGGCTGCGAAAACCAACAAGATGCCGCGGTCGTATTGGGACTGGGAAGAAATGCTAAAACCCAACGCGGCCGGCTTCTTTCCCTATACGCCGGCCACCAACCTGCTGTACGGCCTGCGCGAAGCCATCGCGATGCTGCTCGAGGAAGGGCTGGATGCGGTCTTCGCCCGGCATAAGCGTCTTGCGGCCGCCACGCGCGCCGCCGTCGCGCATTGGGGCCTCGAAGTGCTGTGTCTTGAACCGGCGGAATTCTCACCGGTGCTGACCGCCGTGCTGATGCCGCCGGGCCACGACGCCGACAAGTTCCGCAAGACCGTGCTCGAAAACTACAACATGTCGCTCGGCTCCGGTCTCAGCAAGGTCGCGGGCAAGGTGTTTCGCATCGGCCACCTCGGCGAGTGCAACGAGTTGACGCTGATGGGAGCGCTGTCGGGCGTCGAGATGGGTCTTGCCGCCGCGGGCGTGCCGCACCGCGCCGGCGGCGTCGATGCCGCGATGAAATTCCTGGAAGGGCGTAACGAGGCAAATTCCCCGGCGCATCTCAAGGTGGTCAAGACCTAGCCGGGCCAGCTGGTCCCTGCGACGCAGGGAGTGCCGCAAAAGTAGGTAAAAGCCCCGCCTTCTTAGGCATTGACGGCTCCGGCCGGGCAGGGGACAAGCCCCCCGAATAGTGATATTCGAGCCCTGCCAAACGTCGAAATTCGCGGGAAGGACGCTAGATGACCTTGCATACCGGAAGGCATTTTCTACAGATTCCAGGGCCGACCAACATCCCTGACCGGGTGCTGCGGGCCATGGACATGCCCGGCATGGATCATCGCAGCGCCGAATTCGCCGAGCTTGGCTTTGCGGTCATGGCGGCTGCGCAGCGCATGTTCCGCACCAAGCAGCCGGTACTGATCTATCCGTCGTCGGGGACCGGGGGGTGGGAAGCCGCGATCGTCAATACATTTTCGCCCGGCGACAAGGTACTGATGGCCGAGACCGGCCAGTTCGCCGTGCTGTGGCTCGGCATCTGCGAAAAATTCAAGCTGGACGTCGATTTTGTGCCGGGCGACTGGCGGGGCGGCGCCGATATCGGAGAGATCGAGGCGCGGCTTGCGGCCGATCGCCAGCACCGGATCAAGGCCGTCATGGTCGTGCACAACGAGACCTCGACCGGCTGCGTCACCCATCCGCTCGAGGTTCGTAAAGCGCTGGACCGGACAAAACATCCGGCGCTGCTGATGGTCGATACCATTTCCGGCGTCGGTTCGCAGGAATACGAGCACGACGCCTGGGGCATCGACGTGTCGGTCGGCGGTTCGCAAAAGGCGCTGATGCTGCCGCCGGGCCTCAGCTTCAACGCGGTGTCCGAAAAGGCGCTGGCGGTGGCCAAAGCCAATCCGTCCATGCGGTCGTATTGGGATTGGCACGAAGTCATTGCCTTCAACAAGGTGGGCACCTGGCCCTACACCCCCGCGGTCAACCTGCTCTATGGCCTGAAAGAAGCCATCACGATGCTTGAGCAAGAGGGGCTCGACAATGTCTTTGCCCGCCACAAGCGCCACAGTGCGGCGACGCGCGCGGCGGTGAAAGCCTGGGGCCTGGAAACCCAGTGCCAGGATCCGCATGCGCATTCGCCGGCGCTGACCGGGGTGCGAATGCCGGAAGGCCATGACGCCGATAATTTCCGCAAGGTGGTGCTGGAGAATTTCGACATGTCGCTCGGCACCGGCCTCAACAAGATCAAGGGCAAGGCGTTCCGGATCGGCCACATCGGGCATTTCAACGATTTGATGCTGATGGGGACGCTGTCGGGCATCGAGATGGGTCTCGATCTGGCCAAGGTCCCGCATCGTGCCGGCGGTGTGTTAGCGGCAATGGAAGTATTGAAGGGCCGCGATGTGGTGCCGATACAAAAGACTGCGGTCGCCTGAATAACACACCGTCATTGCGAGCGAAGCGAAGCAATCCAGAAAGCCGAAGAGCTGGATTGCTTCGTCGCTTCGCTCCTCGCAATGACGAAAAAGGAAAGAAGAGCACAACATGAACGCCCCGGTAACCGCCACCGAAGACCTTCTCTACAGCGTGACCGATGGAATCGCGCGGATCACCTTCAACCGGCCGCAGGCGCGCAATGCGCTGACCTTTGCGATGTACGAGCAGATGGCGGCGATCTGCGAGACCGTCAACGCCGACCGTTCGATCAAGGCGATGATCCTCACCGGCACCGGCGAGAAGGCGTTCGCGTCGGGCACCGACATCTCGCAATTCCGCGCTTTCAAAACCGCGCAGGATGCGCTCGACTACGAAGGGCGGATCGATCGCGTGCTCGGCGCGCTGGAGCAATGCCGGGTGCCGACCATCGCGGCGATTGCCGGCGCCTGCACCGGCGGCGGAGCCGGCATCGCAGCCTGCTGCGACATCCGCATCGGCACTGAGGCTACACGGATCGGTTTTCCGATCGCGCGCACGCTCGGCAACTGCCTGTCGATGTCCAATATCTCCAGGCTGGTGTCGCTGATCGGACCGGCGCGGACCAAGGACCTGATTTTCAAGGCGCGGCTGGTCGAGGCGCCGGAAGCGCTGGCGCTCGGGCTGCTCAACGAAATCGTGCCGGATGTCGAGACGCTGCGGCGCCGCGCCGATGAGACCGCAAAACTGGTCGCGGGCCATGCCCCGATCACGCTCGAAGTCACCAAGGAAGCGGTGCGCCGCATCCGCCGCACACTGAGCCGCGATGAGGGAGAGGACCTGATCCTGCGCGCCTACATGAGCGAGGATTTCCGCGAAGGTATGGATGCCTTCCTCAACAAGCGCACGCCGAACTTCAAGGGCAAGTAATTGTCCACCAATTCAGCCGTCATCCTGAGGAGCCGCGCGCTTGCGCGGCGTCTCGAAGGATGGAAGCAGGCGCTTGTGGCCCATCCTTCGAGGCTCGCCGTGAAGAACGGCGAGCACCTCAGGATGACGGCGGGTGTTGGCTGGCCATACGGGGACTGGAGCCGCGACCTTGCGCCTCATCGAGACACCGGAAGATCACTGACGGCGCGGGGTTAACTCGTGATAGACCCCATGCGAAAGTCATAAGCGGAATCACGGTGATTTGCTTGAATCGCCAAGGGATTAACCGCAAAGTGGCGACCAAATCGGCCGCAGGCCGTGCTTCCAAAAATGTCACAGGGACGAAACAGATGCGAAATTGGATGAAAACAAGCGTCGCGCTTGCCGCCATGCTGGCGGGCGCACCCGCCTTTGCCGCCTGGGAGCCCAGCAAACCGGTCGAGATCGTGGTTGCGGCGGGTGCCGGTGGCGCCTCCGACCAGATGGCGCGGATGATGCAGGCCGCGATCCAGAAGAACAATCTGATGAAGCAGCCGATGGTGGTCTCGCTGAAGGGCGGAGCGTCGGGCGCGGAAGCACTGATGTACATGAAGTCGTCTGACGGCGACGCCAACAAGGTGCTGATCGCCTATTCGCTGATCTACATGCTGCCGCTGTCGGCCAAAATTCCGTTCAACTGGCGCGAGCTCACGCCGGTATCGGTGGTCGCGCTCGACCAGTTCGTGCTGTGGGACAACACGGCGGGCCCGAAGACGGTGAAGGAATTCATCGCGGCTGCCAAGGCTGCGAGTTCGCCGTTCAAGATGGGCGGCACCGGCTCCAAGCGCGAGGATCACGTGCTCACCGTGTTCATGGAGCAGAAGACCGGCGCGAAATTCTCTTACCTGCCCTACAAGTCTGGTGGCGAGGCCGCGACGCAGCTGGTCGGCAATCACACCGAATCCAACGTCAACAACCCGTCGGAAAATCTCGAGGTCTGGCGCGCCGGGCAGGTGCGTGCGCTCTGCGTGTTCGACAAGGAGCGCATCTCCTACAAGACCAAGGTGACCGATACCCAGTCCTGGAACGATATTCCGACCTGCAAAGAAGAAGGCCTCGACGTGCAGTATCTGATGCTGCGCGCCATGTTCCTGCCCGGCAAGGTGACAGCGGAACAGACCGCTTTTTATGTCGATCTGTTCCAGAAGGTGACGCAGACGGCTGAGTACAAGGACTACATGGAAAAGCAGGCCCTGAAGCCGATCTTCCTTACCGGCAACGACATGCTGAAATTCCTCGAGGAGGACGACAAGCTGAATGCCTCGCTGATGAACGAAGCGGGGTTCGTGGCGAAGTAGAAGAAGCAGCCGTGCCCCGGACGCAGCGCAGCGCCCTTGCGGTGCGCTGCAGAGCCGGGGCCGTAACGAACTCAGAGCTTGGTACGGTCCCGGCTCTGCGGAGCGGCATGAAGAATGCCGCACCGCGTCCGGGACACGAGAGTTTCCTCCCAACGAAACAACTTTATGTCCAACACCGAAATTGAAATTGTCGTCGACGATCCGACCGCGCCGGAGCCCGACTCGCCTCCCGTCGCCGCCACCAGGACCGTCGACGTCGTCGTCTCGCTGCTGCTGCTGGCGCTGGCCGTGATGCTCGGTTACGACAACTGGCGCACCGGCATATCCTGGGACTCCACCGGCCCGCAGGCCGGCTATTTTCCGTTTTACCTCTCGGTGATTCTCGGCGGCGCCAGCCTGTACGGGCTGGCCACCACCTTCCTGTCGCGCCGCGAACAGGCGGAAACCTTCGTCACCCGCGCGCAGCTTCGCCGCGTCATGGCGGTGTTCGTGCCGACGCTGCTGTTCTGTCTCGCCATGCAGTTTCTCGGACTCTATGTCGCGAGCTTTCTCTTGATCGCGGCTTTCATGCGGATCGTCGGCAAGATCGCGCTGTGGAAATCGCTGCTCACTGCTTTCGTGTTCACGGCCATCATGTTCGTGACCTTCGATATCGCCTTCGACGTCATCATGCCGAAAGGCCCGCTCGAAGCGGCCTTCGGACGCTAGGACTTAACTATGGAAGCCTTCGGCCTGTTGATGCACGGCTTCGCCGTGCTGCTGACCTGGAAGACGCTCGCGCTGATGATGGTCGGGCTGGTGCTCGGCATTTTCGTCGGCGTGCTGCCGGGACTCGGCGGGCCCAACGGGGTGGCGATCCTGCTGCCGCTGACCTTCACCATGGATCCCACCTCCGCCATTGTGATGCTGTCCTGCATCTACTGGGGGGCGCTGTTCGGCGGCGCCATCACCTCGATCCTGTTCAATATCCCCGGCGAGGCGTGGTCGGTCGCGACCACCTTCGACGGCTATCCGATGGCGCAGCAGGGCAGGGCGGCGGAAGCGCTGACCGCGGCGTTTACATCGTCCTTCATCGGCTCGCTGGTCGCGGTGCTGCTGATTACATTCCTCGCGCCGATGATCTCGTCCTTTGCACTGAAATTCGGTCCACCCGAATTCTTCGCGGTCTATCTGCTGACGTTCTGCTCCTTTGTCGGTCTCGGCCGCGAAGCCAAGCACAAGACCATCATCTCGATGTCATTAGGGCTGCTGCTCGCCGGCGTCGGCATGGATACCGTGTCGGGGCAGTTGCGCATGACCTTCGGCTCCAGCGAGCTGTTGCGCGGCATCAACTTCCTGGTGGCGGTGATCGGCCTGTTCGGCATCAGCGAGATCCTGCTGACCATGGAAGAGCGGCTGGCGCTGCGCGGCCATGCCGCCTCGATCAGCCTGCGCGTGGTGCTGAAAGTGTGGCGCGACCTGCCGAAATACTGGGTCACGCTGCTGCGCTCGTCCTTCATCGGATGCTGGCTCGGCATTACGCCGGGCGGCGCGATCGCCGCGTCGTTCATGGGTTACAATCTGGCAAAACGCTTCTCCAAGGATCCGGAAAGTTTCGGCAAGGGCCGCATCGAGGGCGTGTTCGCGCCGGAAACCGCGGCGCACGCCTCCGGCACCGCGGCGCTGCTGCCGATGCTGGCGCTCGGCATTCCCGGCTCCGGCACCGCGGCGATCCTGCTCGGCGGTCTGATGGTGTGGGGCCTCAATCCGGGGCCGCTGCTGTTCGTCGAGCACAAGGATTTTGTCTGGGGCCTGATCGCCTCGATGTATCTCGGCAACGTGGTCGGCCTGGTGCTGGTACTGACCACGGTGCCGATCTTCGCCTCGATCCTGCGGGTGCCGTTCGCAGCGGTGGCGCCGATGATCGTGGTGTCCTGCGCGATCGGCGCCTATGCCATCCAGAACGCGATGTTCGACATCTGGCTGATGCTCGGTTTCGGCGTGGTCGGCTACGTCTTCAAGAAGATCGGCATTCCGCTGGCGCCGTTCACGCTGGCGCTGGTGCTCGGCAGCCGCGCCGAGGACGCATTCCGGCTGTCGATGATCGGCTCGGGCGGCACCATCAAGGTGTTCTGGTCCAACGGCCTGGTCGGCTCCATCACCACGCTGGCGATCATCCTGCTGTTCTGGCCGGTGCTCGACAAGGCCTTTGCCGGCGCCAGCCGGCTGTGGCGGCCGGCGAAGGTGGAGGGCTAGGAAATACTTCCGGTAGCCGCTATTGCGTATCCGGGATACGCGTATTATACTGATATGAAACAGGAAATCTCATGTCGGTGCGTAGGCGTATCGAAAAATACCGTAGCTCGGGCGGGGCCGCCGATCTTGTGAAGGTCGAGGTTCTCGTCCCGCCTTCCGCGCGGGATGATGTTCTTCGCCTCGCTGCGAAGCTTCGATCCGAGCACCGCGATGGCAAGGAACTGCGCAGGCTATGCGATCGCGCCCTGTCGCTGTACGGCGCGCGCGTGCTGGACAATGTCGATCTCGATCGTCTTCCGGCATTGCGCGCCCGTGCCGGCGTTATCGCCAGGGCCCTGATGGAGCGCGGCGATGCGCGGGCGTTTGTGCTCGGGCGTGAAATCCTTGCTCAAGCCGGGTCCGCCTGATGGCCCTAACCGACCTTCAGATGCGGATCATGCGGCGGCTTTCGTCGAACCGGTCGGAGAGCAGTTATCTGGCCGGCGGCGTCATTCTCAATTTGAACTGGCCGCGCCGTTCGGACGATATCGACATTTTCCACGATACGGATGAAGCGGTTTCGAGCGCCGCACTGAGGGACATCGCCGATCTGGAATCGGGCGGCTTCCGCGTTACAGTCGATGTCAAGACCTATGGCCTCTTCGAAGCGACCGTATCTGATGAGGTTTCATCGACGACGATTCAATGGATGAGCGAGACCAAGCTGCGCTTTTTTCCGCTGGTCAAGGATGAGCAGTGGGGATTGCGTCTGCACCAGTCGGACCTCGCCGTGAACAAGGTCTTGGCGGCGGCTAGTCGACGGAAGGCCCGCGACTTCGCCGATATCGTCGCGATCTCCGAAAATATGTGCCCACTCGGCCCATTGGTGATGGCGGCTGCCGGAAAACCGCCGTCGTTCTCGCCGCAAAAGATCGTGGAGCAAATCCGCTGGCATGCGCAATCGATTCCGGATGACGAATACGCAGCGGTCAAGGGACTGCCGAAGGAGTGGACGCCGCAATTCATCCGCTCCACGATGACACGACAGGCGGACCTTGCCGACGAGTATCTTCTGAAAGCGCCGGTCGAGGTGGTCGGCGTCCTTGCGGTAGACCCTAAGGGGGTGCCGAGAGAAGTCACTACCGAAGGTCTCGCCTCCGCAACCTTGCGCACGGCGACCAACGAACCAGATGTGATGCCGCAACCTGTCGAGTTCGGGACGACAGTCTGGAGCAAACCCTGGAGTTAGGCGGGGCGCTGTTCGCCGCGCCTCCGGCTGGTAGCCTGGAATTTGCCTGATATCGGTGGCGGTACGTCGGCCCGAACCTGCCGCTTTAGCGGACTGGCGGTCGTCGCAAAATATTGGTCGGTCGTCGCATCGGACGTCCAACAAGCCCCTATTTCGCGGGCGTGCTGCATTACAGCTGCCCTGGAATGCATCGCCGTCCTTGAAATGTAGGTACATATCTACATATAATGGCTAAGAAAGCGAAGAAGGCAAGCAAGAAAGCCAAGAAGAAGGCCAAGAAGGCTAAGAAGGCCAAGAAGGCTACGGAGACGCCGATGACCGTGACCACCGTAACCAGCCGCCAATTCAATCAGGACGCCAGCGGCGCAAAGAAGGCCACACAAAAAGGTCCGGTCTTTATTACGGATCGTGGCCGGCCCGCGCATGTCCTGTTGACCATCGAGGATTATCGCCGTCTTGCAGGCGGCGACATGTCGCTTGCCGAGGCGCTCGCCCAATCCGGCGATGCTGCCGACTTCGATTTTGATCCGCCTCGCGTCGACGGCTTGTTCAAGCCGGCCGATTTCGGCTGATGTTCCTGCTCGACACCAATGTGATCTCCGAACTGAGGCGGCCGGAGCGGGTGAATCGTAATGTCGCCGCATGGGCCGGCTCAATTCCCCTCGCTAGTTTCTTTCTCTCCGCAATTTCCATTCTGGAAATCGAGATTGGGGCGCTTCGGCTCGCACGAAAGGACCCGGCTCAAGGAGCCGTCCTCCGAGCATGGATAGACGGGCAGGTTCTCACCCGCTTCGAAGGTCGCATCCTGCCGGTCGACATTCGCGTCGCGCAACATTGTGCGCGCCTTCACGTGCCCGATCCGCACTCGGAGCGCGATGCCCTTATCGCGGCGACCGCGCTGGCTCATGGACTGACGATGGTGACCCGCAACACCGCACATTTTGCAATCGCAGGCGTTGCATTGCTCAATCCGTGGGATCAATCGGTTGACTAGACGACATTCATCGAAGGTATTGCTTCGTCACGAGCACTCCTCGAAATGACGGCGGCGCTCACACCACCTTGCCCTGCCGCAATTCCGCGATCTCGCCGGCACTGAATCCAAACTCTGTCAGCACCTCGTCGGTCTGCTCACCGAATTCCGGCGGTCGGGCCGCCATCTTGCTCGGGGTGCGCGACAGCGTGACTGGCTGGCCGACCAGGCGGATATGGCGGTTTTCCGCATTGGGCACGTCTTGCGCGATGCCGAGATGTTTTACCTGATCGTCCTCGAACATCTGGTCGACCGCGTAGATCGGCCCGCAGGGCACGCCGGCGGCGTTGAGTTCTTTCACCCAGGTGTCGGTGGATTTTGTCACGGTGAATTTGCCGATCTCGGCATTGAGCGCGTCGCGGTTCTTCGAGCGCGCCGGTGCGGTGGCGTAGTCGGGGTTGGTCACAAGCTCCGGGGCGCCGATCGCCTGCGCGCAACGCTCCCAGATCCGCCCGCCGGTGGTGGCGATATTGATGTAGCCGTCCGAGGTCTTGAACACGCCGGTCGGAATGCTGGTCGGATGGTTGTTGCCGGCCTGTTTCGGCACGTCCTGTTCCATCAGCCAGCGCGCGGCCTGGAAATCCAGCATGAAAATCTGCGCCTGTAGCAGCGAGGTCTGCACCCACTGGCCTTCGCCGGACACCTCGCGCTCCAATAGCGCGGTGAGGATGCCCATGGCGCAGAACAGTCCCGCGGTGAGGTCGGCGACCGGAATGCCGACCCGCATCGGGCCTTCCCCGGGCGCGCCGGTGATCGACATCAGCCCGCCCATGCCTTGCGCGATCTGATCGAAGCCCGGCCGCTTGTGGTAGGGACCGTCCTGGCCGAAGCCGGAGATCGAGCCATAGACAATCTTCGGATTGATCTTGCGTACGCTCTCGTAGTCGATGCCAAGCTTGGTCTTCACGTCGGGCCGAAAATTCTCGACGATCACATCGGCCTGCTTCGCGAGGCGCTGAAACACTTCCAGCCCCTTCGGATCTTTCAGATTGAGCGTCATCGCCCGCTTGTTGCGGTGCAGGTTCTGGAAGTCCGAACCGCGGCGCGGCCCGCCGGGCTGTTCGCCGGTCGCATCCTCCAGCAGCGCGTCGATCTTGATGACATTGGCGCCCCAGTCCGCGAGCTGCCGCACGCAGGTCGGTCCCGAGCGAACGCGGGTGAGATCGAGCACGGTGAAGCGGGACAGGGCGGATGAGGCGCTCGGGAAAGCCATTCGAGAGAACTCCGAAAAGGTCGAGGGGAGGAACAAGACGCCTATCCGATGCGCGCGGCGCCGAACCCGTCTTTTCCGTAGGAATTGCCATTGTACAGCAGGAAATTGCCGCCCGCGCAATCGAGCCGGCTGCCATAGCAGACCATCTCGGAATCCCACCCCGACGGCGCGACGTCCAGCATGGGAAGGCTGTCGCGCTGCCATGACAGGCCGTCGTTCGAGGTGGCGCTGTAGATACGATAGGTTTCCCCTAACCGGCGAGCGGAATAGATCATGCGAAAGCCGCCATCGACTGCGGTGACCACGGGACGCGCGATGGCATGTTCGTTGTCGAGATAGGGCAGGCACAGCCGGTCGTTGGTCTGCCAGACCATGCCGTCGTCGCTGCTGGCATGCTTGATCGAATAATAATGCGTCGGGCCCTCGCCCTCGGCGGTGCCCGGCACCCATTCGGTGCCGGAGATGTACCACATGCGCAGGCGCCCGTTCTCGCTGATCACCCAGGGCGCGCCGGTAAGAAACGGATCGTGATGATTGCGTCCGAGCACCGGCGCCTCGGAGAGCCTTTGAAAGGTCTCGCCGCCGTCGCGCGATTCGGCGACCCCGATGAAGAAGAAGAACGGCACCGCGCGCGCCAGCGTCCAGCCGGTGTAGTACATCAACAGCCGTCCTTGATGCGTCACCAGGTTTCCCGGCATCGCGCCGCAATCGTCGAAGGCGCCGAGCCGGCCGAGATCGAGCGAAGGCTTTGTAGCGGCGTTGACGACGCTAAGCCCGCTGTCCTTCACCTCGACATCCGCCCAGGCGCCCTGCGAGCGGTTTTTTTCATCGCGCGCCGCGAAGTGAACGCGCCAGCGGGATCCCGAAAGTTCCTGCACGAACGGGTTCTGGCAATGCGAGCGATGCCAGGGCGCGCCGGTCGGCGTGTAAATCAGTCCCAGTCTTTCGTAGGTTTCAGGCATGACTGTTCGTGCGCTTAATCGTGATGTTTCAGAAGGCGGATGAATCGCAGGCTGTCGAGCCCGGCGGCCGGCGTCGCCTCGACGACATGGACCGCGCGCTCCTTGGTGTCCTGCGTGATCAGCGCGTTGGCGCCGATGAAAGATTGCGCCCCGACATGCACGCCGTTGGAGATGTTGCAGTTGCTGCCGAGATAGGCATACTCGCCGATCGTGACATCGCCATTAAGGACGACATGAGCCGCGAGGAAGGCGTGATCGCCGATCCGGCCGCGGTCGCCGATCTGGCAGCCGCTCCAGATCACCACATTGTTGCCGATCGCCGCGTCGAAATTAACCGACTGGTTCTCCAGGATCAAGCAGTTCTCGCCGATCGCGCAATGTCCCTTGAGCTGGTTCGACGCGTGCACATAGCTCACGAACCGGTAGCCGAGCGATTTCAGCAGTTGATATTTTTCGGCGCGCAGCATGTTCATGCGCGACGACCCCAGCGGCACGAAGGCGAGCACGTCATCCGGCGGAAATGTTGCGATCGCCTCATCGACGGCGACGACCGGGCGGCCGTTGAAGGTGGGCGCGGTGAGAAACTCGCGATCGACAATGTAGCCGGCGATTTCGTGCGGCGAATCCCGCTCGAAATAGCGTCGCGCGGTGTCGGCCCCCTTGCCGGTTCCGAACATCACGATGCGCCGCGGCCGGTCTTCGCCGGTATAGAGTGGCATTGCGGTTTCCTTAAACGGCCTTTTTGCACACGACGATCCAGACGTGCTCCTCGATACCCCAGAAATCGTTGCGGCACGAGCCGATTTCGAAACCGGTGAACGCCGGCGACAGCGCCTCGCGGATTTCCGCCTCGGTATCGAATTTCTTCAGGACATATCCATTGCGCACGCCATAGGGATCGTCCGCGATCTCCATATGCCCGTCGCCGAGGTCTTTTGCGCCGCGCAGGATGTAGCTGGTCCCGATCGGCGCGGAAAACACGAACGTGCCGCCGGGTTTTAGCACGCGCGCGATTTCTCGAAGATTGTGGGAAAAACGCGTGCCGGGATCGATGTAATAGCAGGCGTGGCAGGCCAGCACCGTATCGAAAAAGCCGTCAGCGTAAGGAAGGCCCTGGTTGCGTCCGACCGTCAAGTCGACATCGACGCCGAGCGCTTTCATGCGCGCCTGCGTGAGGTCGCAAATCTCCTGCGAGATTTCCGTGCCGAACACCTGCATGCCGAGATTGCGCAGCAGCGGCATGTTGCGACCGTCGCCGAAACCGATGTCCAGGATGCGCTGTCCGGGGTAACTCGACCGGTCGGTCTTGTGCCCGGGATAATTGCCCAGAAAGGCGCGCACCACGAACTCGACGGGATAGACGTGCTCCGGATTGCGCTGCTGATAGAAGGCGCCGTAGCTGTCGTCGATGTTGGAAGACACGGTCACGTGGCGGACATCCTCAATCGGCGTTTTCAAAGCCGGTTTCCGACGCGGATATGAAGCGCGATGTCGTCGGGGCGAAGAATTGGAAACAGGTCGTAGTCTTCGATCAGCAGGCAGCCGTCGACACAGGAGACCACGAATTTCATATCATCGAACACTTTGCATATGATTCCGGCGCCTTGCGCCCGGTAATCCGGGGGTTCGATGAACGAAGCCTTGTTGATGGTGACGCATTTGTTCATCAAAAAAGAAAACGCGGGAAAATACGGCTTGGCGTGGACGCGGATCTGGTTGCGTATTTCCGAGCGCGGTTGATGCCAGTCGATCCGGTATTGCGGCGCGATCCGGTTGTAATACGAGCCACCGGGCGCTTGCGGCCGCGGCTGAATCTCCTTGCGCAGCAGGGCATCGAAATTCTCGATCAAAAGATCGGCGCAGAGTTTCATCGAGCGGCGATACAATTCGTGCCCGGTCTCGTCGGGGCCGATCGGGTAGCTTCGCTGCACCAGAACGTCGCCGGTGTCGATGCCTTCATCCATGACGTGGAGAGTGACGCCGATTGCGGTCTCGTTGTTGAGAATGCACCAGGGCGTGGGGAACGTGCCGCGATAGTCGGGCAGCAGGCCCGGATGCACGTTGACGCAGCCGAGCGGCGGAATGTCGATCAGCCGGCGTGGAAAGATACGGGGGTAATAGGCGCAAATCACCAGATCGGGCGCCAGCGCTTCGACCTTGGCCAGGAACGCCTCGTCGAGCGCTTTCGGCGTGTGCACCGCGACGCCTTTTTCCACGCACAGATCGAGCGTCGCCCGGTAGCCATAAATCTCGTCGCGCCGGGTGCGCTGGGTGACGACGACGAGGTCGATATCGTCCCGCGAATGCAAGTAAGCAAACACATCGTTGCCGATGTCTTGCGAGGTGAACAGCAGCACTTTCGTCATGGCAATGGCTATTCCTTGGGCTATTCCTTGATGAAATAGCCGCCGGGCCTGATCGAATAGGACAATTTTTGCACGCGCGGCAACGGCTGCCCGATCTCCTTGAAATAATTTTCGAATGCAGCGGTCTCGCCCAGCCATGGCGGCGAACCGTAGCCGTTCAGGGCCACAACGCCGCCGGGCACCAGCAGCGGATACAATGCGCGAAACGCGGCCAGCGTCGGCCTGTACAGGTTCACATCCATGAAGATCATCGACAGCCGTGTGCCCTGATTGCCGTCGGCAAAGGCCTGCACCGTTTCCAGGATGTTGCCGTGAATGACGCGGCAGCGCTCCACGCCCGGCAGCAGGTTGTCCTGATTGGTCAGCCTCACCATCCGTTCCAGATAGCCGTCGGGCACGACCTTGCGGCCGACCACGTTCTCGATCCAGGGTTTTGGATCGCCGTCCTCAGGCGCGAAGTCGCGATAGCCGCCGCCGCTCTCGAAACCGTAGACCTTTCGCGAGCGGTCGCCCGGGACGAAGGTTTCCAGGAGCTTGGACCAGGTAAACAGGCCCGCGCCGAGAAAAACCCCTAATTCGGCGATCGATCCCGGCAGGTCCTGGATCAAACGGAACAGGTCGTAATCCGCAAGCAGCCGGGTCATCTCGCGCCGCCGCACGAAAGCGGGATAGTTGATCATGGTCTCGGCGAGCGAGATTTCGCCGTCGCTGAGGATGGACTGCAGCTCGGCCCAGTGCTCGTCCTCGCGGCGCTGATACGATGCGCGGGCAGGGTCGATCTTTTCGGTTTTCATGGCGCGGCCCGCTGATGAATTCGTCTGACGATGACGTAGGGACGGTTTTTGGTCTCGACGAAGATTCGCGACACGTAGATGCCGATCACGCCGAGGCAGAACACGATCACTCCACCCATAAACCAGATCGACACGATCAGGGAAGCCCAACCGACCGCGGTGTTGCGAACGAGCTTTTCCAGGATGACGAAAATGCCGAATGCAAAGGAGATGAACGACACGATCATGCCGAACCCGACCATGAGATTGAGCGGAACGGTGCTGAACGAGGTGATGCCGTTGAGCAAGGTCACGAAGCGCAGCAGCAGCGAGTAACTGCTCTCCTTGCGGTGACTTTTCGCAATCGGAATCCCGGCCTGGCGAAATCCGGTGATGACCCACAACCCGCCAATGATCGTATTGCTTTCACGGTGCAGCAGCAGCGCGTCGACATATTCGCGGCGCATCAGCCGGACCGTGCACTGGTTGACCGGAATATCGATGGAATACAGCTTGTTGATCCAGTACCAGGCGATCCTGCCGCCGGCGCTTTCCAGCGCCTCGCCTTTGCGCCTTTCCTGAAATCCATACACGACGTCGCAGTCGGCCGACTGCAGCCGGTCCAGAAAGACGCCAAGCAACGCCGGGTCTTCCTCGAGGTCGCTGTCGATCAGGAAGCAAAGCTCACCCTTCGCATGGTCGAGCCCGGCCATCAACGCCTTGTGGTGGCCGAAATTGCGCGACAGTTCGACCACGCGAACGCGGCCGTCCTTGGCTGCAAGCGCGCAGGCGATGTCGAGCGAAGTATCGGGCGAGCCGTCATCGACCATCACGATCTCGTAGTCGTCGGTAATGCGCCCAGCTGCTTCGGACGCGCGCCGGTAAAATTCCTCGACATGAACAGCCGATTTATAGAGCGTGGTGACGACTGAAAGCCTCATCGCTGCTCCGCCTGCTCCAGCAGCGCTTTCGCCGCCTTGCGATCGACCTTGCCGTTGGCATTGCGTGGCAGTTCGTCGAACCGAACCGCCTGGGCCGGCCGCATATAGGCCGGGAGCCTCTCCTTGCAAAATGCAAAGACCTCCTCCGCGACCACGGCGCGATCGGCCGTATAGGCCACCGCGATTTCGTCGCCGTCGGCGCTGGCAAGCACCACGGCGACGGCGCGCCGAACGTCGGGGACGCTCTGCACCGTAAGATCGATCTCCTCGAGCTCGATGCGATGGCCGCGGATTTTCACCTGATTATCGACCCGGCCCTGAAACCAGAGACGCCCCTGTTCGTCCTCGCGCACGCGATCGCCGGAACGATAATAGATCGCGCGGGTTTTGTCCTGCCGTGGATCCTGACAAAACCGCGCCGCGGTTTCCTCCGGGTTGGCATAATAGCCGAGCCCGACGCAGGGGCCGCCGATCCACAATTCCCCGGCCTGCCCACGGGGGAGGGGCGCCTGCCGATCGTCCAGCACCGCATAGGTGAAGTCGGGGTGCATTGCTCCGAGCGGCGGGAATCCGTCGTCAGGGGCGGTCAAGGCTTCAGGCGTGATTTCGATGCTTGAGCAGATGCAGCTGGTTTCAGTGGGGCCATAGACATTGATGAGGCGGGCGCGGTTCGAAAAGCGGGCATGGAAATCGCGCAGCTTGCCGATCGGATAGCCTTCGCCGCCGAACTGGAAGGTGCGGATGTCCGGCAGCGCCTGTGGGTTAAGCAAACCAAGCTGGTCGAGAATCAGGAACAAGGTCGGCACCGCGAACATTACGGTCGCGCGCCCCGCACGAATCGTTTTGACCCAGGTCGCCGCGTTGGTGATTGTCGAGGTCTCGACCGGCACCAACGCCGCGCCGTTGAGCAATCCGCAATAGATGTCGAACACCGAATTGTCGAAATGCAGCGGATTGATATTGGTGAAACGCTCGCGCGGCGACGCACCCAGCATGTCGCGCGCCCATTTCATCAGGCTCAAAACGCCTTGGTGCGGGATCACGGCGCCCTTCGGTTCTCCCGTCGAGCCCGACGTAAACATGATGTAGGCAGGATCCGCGCCGGCCGCGACGGGCAGACCGTCATCGTCCGCGATCCTCTCGAACGGCGTGAGCCAGGCTTCGCTATCCTGTTTCGGAAGGGTCAGCGCCTCGCCAAAGGGATTGGGCGTCCCGATTTCGCTGAACAGGATCTTCGGCCGCAGCCGTTCGATCGTACGCGCGCTACGCTCGGGCGGGTTGTTCGGATCGAGAAAGACATAGGGCGCGCCGAGCCGCAGGCATGCCAGCAGCAGCGCGTAGCCGATGCGGCGCTTGGGCAATTGCAGTGCGACCACATCGCCGCGCCCGACGCCGCGGGCGGCGAGCGCCGCCGCGCCGCGCAGCGCGAGGTCGCTTAATTCTCCGAACGACGTGATGCCGTCGCCGAAGATCAACGCGGGCGCCGCAGGATCGGCATCCGCGTGCGCGGCAAACGCGTTCCACAAATCGGTCATCAGAGGCGCAAGCCTCCGTCCAACTTCACGATCGTGCCGTTGGCGAACGTATTGGCTGCGAGAAATTCGACGGCGCCGATGACGTCTTCGACGCGGCCGAGACGGCCGAGCGGGGTATTTTGGGCGTGGGCCTGGAGCCGTTCGTCGGCGACCGCGGTCCGGGTAGTCGCGACATCGATGAAGCCGAGCGCAACCGCATTGACCCGCACGCCAAGCGGCCCGAGCTCTTTTGCCATGGTACGCGTCAGTCCCTCGATGCCGGCTTTTGCGGCGCCATACGCGGCCTGACCGGCATTGCCTTCGCTGGCGATCGAGGAAAAGTTGACAATCGATCCGCCGCCGCGCCGGACCATGCGGGCTGCGACTTGGCTGGCGACAACGAATGGCGCGGTGAGATTGGCGTCGGTGACGCTGCGCCATGATTCGAGGCTGTGGGTGACGAACTTCGCGCCGCGCAAGGCCAGTACCGGTTCATTCCAGATCAGGCCGACGGCATTGATCAGCAGCGCGATGCCGTCATTGCCGGGGATGGTGTCGGCGAGCGCCTGCCGTACGTCCTCCTCGATCAGAAGGTCGACGGTTCGCGCCGTTATGCCCGGTGCCGGAGCCGCCGCGTCGAACGTCCGGTCGAGACCGAGAACGCGGCGGCCTTGCGACGCGAAATGCAACGCGAGCGCGCTGCCGAGCGCGCCGCCGGCTCCCGATACGACAACCCATTGATCGTCTGTCAGCGCCATGGACTTCAGACAACTTTCAGCAAACGATCGACATCGTCGACCGATTGCAACTTCTCGATGTCACTTTCCGAGAGCTCACGTCCAACGATTTCCTCCAGCCGCAACACGAGCCGGACGCCTTTCAGCGAGTCCCATCCGTCGATCTCCGCCAGCAACGCGTCGCCTGACGGAACGGGAGTCTTGCTGCGCAAAACCTCTGCTATCAACTCGCGCGCATGCATGGGGTCTCTCGGGTTCCACAACCGATGGGCAGGTAAAACATCTTGCTTTGCAGCACCTTATATCGCTCTTCAAGCGCGATATAGCCGGGCCGAATTCCATAGGCCAATTAAGCCGCAGCCGCAAATCCGATGCGGACCGTTGAGCGGCCGCGTGCAATCTCACGTAGCGGAGTGTAGTCGCTGTCCAAGGAGCGTGTCGTCATGCGATCGCTCGCAAAAAAACATAGTTCGATTTTGAACCTTTGCTGGATTTGCCGGACCTATCCAAGCGGCATTGTGTCTCGCGCCGTGCTCAGCGCGAACTTGCAGTTCCGTCTTGATTTCTTGCTTTTTTTTTGCTGTTTGGAGTTCTCTGTCGTAAAACGCGTATAACAACCAACTACAAGCGAACGAAACTGGGGTGGGGTTGGCGAGACTTTTTAAGGCATTCATTTGACACGATGTCGCCACGGCGACCGCTCCCGAGCTAAGAACCAAGCCCTACCATCGTGATTTTGACACGGCTGAGCGAAGTCTCAGCGAAACAAGGAGGTAGATCATGCGTCATATTGCTTCACTCGCCATTGCTGTCGGATGTTTAGTGCCGTTGCTGGCCTCGGCTCCTGCCAGCGCTCAAGCGACCCGCACTTGGGTTTCCGGCGTCGGTGACGACGTCAATCCCTGCAGCCGAACCGCGCCCTGCAAGACCTTTGCCGGCGCGATTTCCAAGACCGCCACCGCCGGCGAAATCAACTGCCTCGATCCGGGCGGCATGGGCACCGTGACCATCACCAAGTCGATGACCATCAACTGTGTTGGGACCTTTGGGTCGATCCTCGCCTCCGGCGTTCCCGGCATCACCGTCAACGCCACCGCCGCCGGCTCCAAGGTCCACATCAGGGGACTGCAGATCAACGGCGTCCAGGGTGGTACTGCTGTGGCGGGCACCATCGGCGTCCGGATCCTCGCCGCGACCTCTGTCTCCATCGAGGACACGGTAATCACACAGTTCGCGCAGCAGGGTATTCAAGACGCGCGTACCGCCGGCAACACCAACCTCTTCATCCGGAACTCGATAATCAGTTACAACGTTGGAACCGGTATCGGTCTGGGAGCGACCAACACCAGCAAGACGCATATCGAGCACTCATCCTCGATCAACAACCTGTTCGGCGTGGCTGCCACTTCCGGCAACAGCGTCACCATCAAGCGCTCGGTGATGGCCGGTAACGGCGATTCCGGCGTGGAGGCCGACGGCGGCGGCCAGATCAGTGTCGATGATAGCTCGATCACCAATAACAACACCGGCGTTTTAGCCAACGGCACGATCCGGCTGTCGAACACCGACATTTTGTATAATGGCACTGCCGTCAGCGGCGCCGCGGGCAATGCCCAAACCTACGGCAACAACCGGGTCGCCGGCAACAGTGCCACAGGCACCGCTTTGACCGCGGCAGCTCCCGCCCAGCAGTAACGGCCGCGACATCATCCCCCCGCGCTTATTGCGGGGAGCAAGAACAAAAAATAAGACCTCGGGCAGCAATGCCCGAGGTTTTTTGTCATCTACTCCGTCGCTATTCCCGACGCGTTATGGCGGATTGGATGCTCCCTTGAGCCGCAACGATACCGACACGCAGACGACCCGCCTTCGCGCATTGACTAATACCGGCAAGTAACAGCCCAAGGCTGGAGGACGCTAAATACACGCGTCCGGAACGGATTGTCCGGCCTTTTTAGGTCTGCTAGGCGTCTCAACATCCGGATTGTGCGTGTTAGGAACGAAATCGTGCCCGAATGATCAAGCGAATTGCACTTTCCGCTACGCTGTTTCTGCTATCGACAATTGTTGCGCTAGGCCTGGCCGAGGGCATCCTGCGCGTCAAAAACAGTTCAATGAAAAACTACGACATCGAAATGTGGCGATATGCGAAGGAACTCAAGATCCCCAGCCCGGATCCGAAGCTGGGACATGATCACGTCAAGCAGGCGGAGGCGGTGCTTCAGTCGGTGAATATCCGGCTCAACGATTGGGGCCTGCGAGGCGGCCCGGTTGCGGCCCATCCAAGCCGCCGCATCCTGTTTCTCGGCGGCTCCATTACCCTGGGATGGGGCGTCAAGGAGGAGGACACCATCACGGCGCGCGTCCAGCGGATCCTCCGCGAGCAGGATCCGAACGTAGAGGTGCTCAACGGTGGTGTCGGAAACTACAATGCCGAACGTTACGTCGAGAGGTTTTTCACCCGGCTGAAGAGCCTCAACCCGACTGATATTGTCGTGCATTACTTCGTTCGCGATGCGGAGAAACTCGATGCCGGAGGTGGAAATGCACTGCTCAGGAACAGTGAGCTCGCCGTCACCCTCTGGATCGCCGCCTCGCGTCTAGCCGAAAAGACCGGGGAAGCCTCGTTGACGCAGCACTATGCCGATGTCTATCGCGAAGATCAGCCGGGTTTCGTCGAAATGAAGGCGAGCCTCCGCAAGCTCGCGGACTATGCCAAGGCGAACGGCATCCGCATCTATCTGGCCATGACTCCCGACGTTCATAACCTGAAACAATATCAGCTCGGCTTCATTCACGACCTGGTCAGGCGCATCGCGGAAGAGGACGGCTATCAATATGTCGACCTTCTTCCTGCATTTCGCGGGCTTTCTCCTGAAGACGTCTGGGCCATGCCAGGAGATCCCCACCCTAACGCTTTGGGACATGAATTGATGGCGAAGGCTGTCGCTCCGCTCTTGATGCATGAAAATGTTTCAATTACCCGATAAGAGGAACTCAGGGCTGCAACGTCGCCTCGTGGCGATCTCCGGGCATTGTATGAGCGCATGTCGTGCTGTTTAGCGAGCCAGTTTTCTTTGCATTCTTTGCAATCTACTTCCTGTTCCATTGCCTGATCCCTCCGCGCTGGCGGATCTACCTGATCATTGTCGGCAGCACCGTCTTCTACGCGTGGTGGCGCGTCGAATATGTGCTTCTTCCCTACGTTCTTGCATTCATCGCGTGGGCGGGAGTGAACTTCATCGAGCGGGCCGCAACGGATGCCGAGCGCCGGTTACGCCTGAAGCTGATCCTGGTCGCATTGTTCGCGCCGCTAGTTCTTTCCAAATACAGCTATTTCATCGCGAATGAAATTCTAAAACCGGTTTTCGGTTCGCGAATGGGCGATCTGTCCGCATTGAAGATAGCACTCCCGCTCGGCATTTCGTTCATCACCTTCACGCTTACCGCCTATGTCGTCGATGTGTATCGCGGCAAGTTCAGGAAAGAAACGTCGCTGACCTATCTGCTTGGATACGTCCTTTTCTTTCCGCATCTCATCGCCGGCCCAATTCTGCGTCCCAACGAATTGCTGCCGCAATTGAGGCAGCTTCGGCCCGCGCTGGATGCCCGCTTCGCACTGGGCGCGCTGATCTTTTCGGTGGGGCTCGTCAAAAAGCTGGTATTCGCCGACACCTTGGCTGTCGCGGTGGATAGCGTATATGCGGCAAACGCAAACCCCTCGGCATGGGACTATTTGCTCGCAATTCACGGATTCTCGTTGCAGATTTATTGCGATTTCAGCGGCTACACCGACATGGCGATCGGCATCGCTTACATCCTGCGCATCCGCCTGCCGACGAACTTTCTCAGGCCCTACACCGCCACTTCCATCGTCGATTTCTGGCGGCGCTGGCACATCACGCTGTCGTTCTGGCTTCGCGACTACCTGTACATACCGCTGGGCGGAAACCGGCTGGGCTATGTCAGGCAGATCGTCAACCTCCTGATCACGATGGTGCTCGGCGGCCTGTGGCACGGCGCGGCCTGGACGTTCGTGATCTGGGGCGGCGTACATGGCGTTGGCCTTGCGGCGGTCCACATCCTGCGGTCCCGATTCCGCAGACAAAGCATTGTTCCCGGCTGGCTCGGCGGGCTGTTGACGTTCTATTTCGTTACCTTCGCCTGGGTCTATTTTCGCGCGCCGAATGTGTCGGTCGCCCATCGGGTTTTGGCCGGCCCATTTGTCGCACCCTGGCAGGATCTGACCGCATTCGTTTATCTGCACATGTTTGAGCTGCTGCTGCTGGCGATATTTTTCGTCACCCATCGCTTTGACAGGCACGCTTATGCGCGGGTAGCGGTCGCCAGATGCAACGCCGGCATCATTTGGGCCGTCATTGCGATACTGTTCGTGCTTGCCATTACCATCAGCCTGGGGAGTTCGGCCAAGTTCATATATTTTGACTTTTGACCGAAGACGATCGAAAAGGCGCGTCTTAAAGCCCGGGAACCTGTGTATGGCTGAGCCATCCGATCATCACGAATACCGCTCGCACCACGACATCAAGACGTCGAGCAACCGCTCGTTTGGCTTGGTGTTCGGGGGCGTATTTGCGTTGCTGGCGCTCTGGAGTTGGCACAAGGGCGGAGCGTGGTGGCCCGTTCATCTTTCCATCTCGGTGGTATGCATGTTCCTTGCGGTGTTCTTTTCCGACGTTCTGGCGCCCGCCAACCGAATTTGGACCAAGCTGGGTTTATTGCTTGCCAAAATCGTCAATCCGGTCGTGATGGGGCTTATTTTTTTCGTGATCTTCACGCCGATCGCCGTGTTCCTGAGGTTGCGCGGCAAGGACCTGCTTAACTTGAAGTTCGATCGAAACGCGTCGAGTTACTGGATAAGTCGCGAGCCTCCGGGTCCGGCGCCTGAATCCATGAAGGAACAGTTCTAAGGGGAACGATATGTCGATGCTGTCGGAGTTGTGGCGGTTCGCGCGGGTGCGCAAGAAGTTCTGGCTGTTGCCGATCATTATCGTCATGTTCCTGTTCGGCGGACTGCTGATCCTGACGCAAGGGACCGCCATCGCGCCTTTCATCTATACCCTGTTCTAGATGTCTGCCGCGTAATGCGCATTATCGGAATCTCGGCGTTTTATCACGATAGTGCGGCTGCGCTTGTTGTGGACGGGAAAGTCGTTGCCGCGGCCCAGGAAGAAAGATTCACGCGAAAGAAACACGACGCGGCGTTTCCGAAGAACGCGGTGGAATATTGCCTGGGGGAGGGTGGGTGCACGCTCACTGAGCTCGACGCGGTCGCGTTCTACGACAAGCCATTCATCAAATTCGAACGGCTGCTCGAAACCTATCTGGCGTTCGCGCCGCGCGGGTTGAAGTCGTTCGGAATGGCGATACCGGCGTGGCTGCGCGAAAAGCTGTTCCAGAAGTCGCTGCTCCGGGACAAGCTCCGGGAAATCTCGGGCGATTTCGATGCGGAAAAACTGCTGTTCAGCGAACATCACCTCGCGCATGCCGCATCCGCGTTCTTCCCCTCGCCCTTCGAGGAAGCCGCGGTCCTGACGCTGGACGGCGTCGGGGAATGGACCACGAGTTCGCTTGCGATCGGTACCGGCAGCGACCTGCGCATTCACAAGGAACTGCACTTTCCGCATTCACTGGGCTTGCTCTACTCCGCATTCACCTACTACACGGGCTTCAAGGTAAACTCCGGCGAGTACAAGGTCATGGGGCTCGCGCCCTATGGCGAGCCGAAGTACCTGTCAAAGATTCACGACATCGTGGATCTAAAGGAAGACGGCACGTTTCGGCTGGATCAGCGGTATTTCAATTACTGCACGGGCCTCACAATGACCGACGATCGCTTCAGCGAGCTGTTCGGTCAACCGGTGCGGAAACCCGAAGAACTGCTGACGCAGTTTCACATGGATATCGCGGCTTCGGTGCAAGCCTTCACCGAGGAGGTCCTGCTTCGTCTGGCGCGGTCCGTTCGCGCAGATACCGGCATGCGCAATCTCTGTCTGGCCGGGGGCGTTGCGCTGAATTGTGTCGCCAACGGTAAGATTTTCGCTGAGAAGATTTTCGACGACATCTGGATACAGCCGGCGGCGGGCGACGCGGGTGGTTCGGTGGGCGCGGCGCTTGCCGCCTATCATGACTATTTTGGACAGAAACGCGCGATGTCGGCGGGCGCGCTGGACGAGATGCAAGGAGCCTATCTCGGCCCGCGTTTCTCGCCAGCCGAAGCCGAGACCCGGCTGCAGGCCGCGGGCGCGAGGTTCGCCGTTCACCCGGACCGGCAGATCGTCGACCTGGCGGCGGCGGCGCTGTCCGAGGGCAAGGCGGTCGGGTGGATGCAGGGGCGGATGGAGTTCGGACCGCGCTCGCTCGGCAACCGTTCGATCCTCGGCGACCCCCGTTCGCCTACGATGCAGAAGACCCTCAATCTCAAAGTGAAATATCGCGAGAGCTTTCGCCCCTTCGCACCATCGGTGCTGCGCGAAGACGTCGCCGAGTGGTTCGAGTTCGACACGCAATCGCCCTATATGCTGCTCGTCGCCGACGTCAAGACGGCGCGCCGCCGCAAGATGAGCGAGCAGGAAGCGAAGCTGTTCGGCATCGACAAGCTGAATGTGCCCCGCTCGGAAATTCCGGCCGTGACGCACGTCGATTATTCCGCGCGCATTCAGACCGTCCATGAAGCGACCAATCCGAAATATCACGCGCTGCTTGCGCGCTTCAAGGAGCTGACCGGTTGCCCAGTGCTCGTCAACACGAGCTTCAACGTGCGCGGCGAACCGATCGTCTGCGGCCCGGAGGACGCGTTTCGATGTTTCATGGGATCCGAACTGGACGTCCTCGTGGTCGAGAATTGCTATCTCGTGAAAGAGGAGCAGGATCCGGCCCTGAAGCTGGACTACAGAAACGTGTTCGATCCGGATTGACCGCCGAAGTGCCCCTCAAGCGGGCGACGTTCCTGCATTATTGACGCGGATTCAGCCGCGTCGAGCGGTTCGCCAGCGTTGGCCGCGCGGCTAGTGATTTGTTTGCGGCAAACCGGCTTCGGCATCGCCCGGCTGTCTCAACAGTCCGCGCTGGCGAATGAATGAAACTATCGCCGAGGTGATGAGCGCGTGGCCCGCGACATTCGGGTGGCCGTCGTTGGGAAAGGTCAGCGGCGGCGCTCCGGGAACGGCCTGATGGGCCTGAAAGACAGGCGAGATGTCGAGAAGGGGGATGCCCAGTCTGGCGGCCGAATTGACGAAGACATCCGGAATCTGGCCCCCGCTCGGGATGTAGACCAACAACAAGGCAGCTCCGATTGACCGGGCGGTCTTCGCCATTTCGGCCAACAGGAATTCGATCGCCTGGTTTTGCCGGGCGGGGTCCAGCAGCGCCTTATTTCCTTCCGCCCACAGGATTCGACCGTAGGCGACATCCACGCCATGGACGATCCATGTCAGCGGATCGAGCCGTTCATGATCCGCCTTGACCTGCAACTGACTGCGGGTGGTACCGTCGCTCCAGGGCGGCGCGATCCGAGGGCGTCCTTCCTTGTCCCAGGCGACATGCGCGACATCGAGACAGAACGGATAATATGAACTCGCGCAGGGCCACGTGCTGTAGATAAGATGTTCTGTAGTGAAGGTATGGACGATGAGCCGTGGCGCCAGGTCGAGATTTCTGCGGAGCATCAGCAGCGACTGTGTCGTACCGTAGCTTGCCATGGCAAGGTTCGCTCCGGTCACACCGAGCGCGAGCGGTACGGCATGGGCAAAAGTCTGTTCGTTCTCGAGCCCGTGACCCCAAGTGAATGAATCGCCAAGGAAGACGATGTCAGAATGGGCCGGCGCCGACTCGCCGGGATGCGTTACACGCGCGCCACGACGATCGTTGAATACATGGTATGACAAGGTCACGTTGCCTTTGCGGTCCTTGTCGGTCCGCCGGGTTACCGTGTTCGGATAGGGCACGAAGCCGATCTCGGGATCGTATGCGATGAGCGGTTGACCTTGCAGAACGAAAGGCGCCGCCGGCACGGTCCAATAGGCGATGGTGCCAATCCCGGCCAGAATTGCGGCAATTGGCAGCGCGACCAGGATCCCCCAAAATATCAACGTACGTTTCACGGCTCTCAATCTTTCCGACGATTTGGCGAAGCGCGGGCCCGCGAACATGCAGGAACCTTGCTTTCATACTATGTCATCACCGTTTCATGACGGCAATCCTCGCAGGGCGCGCGTTTTCTCGCCGCGCTCCTCAAGCTCGATTGACAAGAAATCCCAAGCCTGATCGAAGGTTGAACATGGACAGCCAATCGAAATTATCGGCCGTTATCGGAATGACACTTGCCGTCTTTGCATCGTCGGCGGGCATCCGGCTCGCGCGTGCAGCGTGAACGGCGTCACCGCACCGCTGCGGCGCTGTCTCGGCTGCGATGCCGTCGAGCCGGTTGGCGCGCACGAGCCGATCTGGCCGCTGGGCTGGCGATGCGGTTCGTGCGGGCGCGCCGTCGCGCAAAGCGACGGGATCGCGATGTTCGCGCCCGATCTTGCCGACACCATCAGCGGAATGGATCCGCGCGGTTTCGACCGGCTTTCCAAATTCGAAGCCGAATATTTCTGGTTCGTCGTCCGCAACGAACTCATTGTCGGCCTTGCGAACAAGTTCTTTCCGCAGGCGCGCCGGTTTCTCGAAATCGGCTGCGGCAACGGCGCCGTGCTTCGCGCCATCGCCGGGGCGCGGCCTTGGGAGCGCCTGGCCGGTTCCGAATTGCATCCGTCCGGCCTGGCCTATGCGCGAAAGCGCCTGCCGTCCGGAGTCGAGTTCGTGCAGATGGATGCACGCAACATTCCGGCGGTAGGAGTCTTTGACCTCGTTGGCGCGTTCGATGTGATCGAGCATATCGCCGATGACGAGGCGGTTTTGCGGGGAATGCGCGCGGCCATGGCGACGAATGGAGGGGCGATTATCGCGGTGCCGCAACATCCATGGTTGTGGAGCCGTGCCGACGACATTTCGTATCATCAGCGGCGTTACCGGCGTGGCGAGCTGGAAGCGAAACTTCGCCGCAATGGCTTCGAGATTCTATTTTCATCCTCGTTCACGGCGCTGCTGTTGCCGCTGATGGCGGCAAACCGCTTGATGGAGCGGAGCAGTCAACAGGATGACGGCGTCGTCCGCGAGTTCACCTTGAACCCTCGCGTCAACGGTCTTTTCACCGCGATTCTGCGCGGAGAAATTCGCATGACATTGGCGGGAATGAACTGGCCGGCGGGCGGCAGCCGCGTGGTGGTGGGACGCGCGATCTAGAGTCCGTTCTGCAGAGCGAAATGCGGGAAGCGAGCCGTTGGCGCGCCTGTCGCATTCGGTGTGTTCTGCGCGCCTACAATGCTGCGGCGCGTTGACGCGGGTTGTGAACCTGAAATTTTCAATCGCGACAAACATGCAGGCCATCCTTGGCCTATGAGGGCGACCGCACGGGCTTGGCCCGTGATCGGAAAGTTGTGTCAGTTCTACTGTCTCAAGCTTCGTTCTATTCGCCTGCACGCGGTATTTTTGGCGTGCTCACCGAACACAAGCAAATCCCAAGCCTAATCGGAGGTTGAATATGCATAACAAATCAAAATTATTGGCCGTTGTCGGAACGACACTTGCCGCTTTTGCATTGTCCGCGCCGGCGCACGCCCAGGCCACCCGGACCTTCGTTTCGGGCGTCGGCAACGACGCCGATCCGTGCAGCCGCACCGCGCCGTGCAAGACCTTCGCCGGAGCGATTTCAAAGACATTTATCAACGGCGAGATCGACTGCCTCGATCCGGGTGGCTTCGGCACCTTGACCATCACCAAATCCATCACCATCGATTGCACCGGCACGATGGGATCGGTGCTGGCGAGCGGAACCAACGGCTTCAACATCAACATCCCCGTCAACGCCAACGATCCGTTCCGGACCGTGCGGCTGCGCGGCCTCAGCATCAACGGTACCGGCGCGTCGGGAACCATCGGCACGCGAACCGGCCTGCGAGGCATCAGCATCACCCAGGCGGTGACGGTTATCGTCGAAGACACCGTGATCTCCGACTTCTCGCTGCAGGGCATTTCGGACGCCAGGACTACCGCCGGCGGAAAGCTCATCATCCGTAATTCGGTGATCAGGAACAACACCGGTGCCGGCATCGGCGTTGCCGGAGCGGCCGGCAATAACGCCACGTTCGACAATGTTCATTCGATCAACAACGGTTTCGGGGTCGCCACCGGCAACGGCAACATCGTCAGCATCGTCCGATCGGTACTCTCCGGCAACACCTCGGCAGGTGTGGAAGCCGACGCGGGCGGCTCGCTTGCGATGGATAATTCCGTGGTCTCGGGAAACGCCACCGGCCTGCAAAATGGCGGGACGATGTCGATTTCCAATTCGGAAATCTCCTTCAACACCACGGGAATTGTCGGCGCGACCACCTCGTTCGGAAACAACCGCATCTTCGGCAATACCTCGGCAGGCGCCGTTCCCTCTCTCGGCGCGGCTTCTTCCGACCACGGTCAGCAGTAACCGGACCTCTCCACTCTCCGTTCAAAGAAGAACCAATTTGAAAAGGGAAGCCTCGGACGGCAGTCCGCCCAGGCGCAACATTTTCTCAAACCCAATTCAGGAGATTGAATATGACTAACAAATCGAAACTGCTGGCCTTGGCCGGAACGACGCTCGCGCTGCTTGCGGTGTCGGCCCCGGCTCACGCCCAGGCGACGCGAACCTGGGTCTCGGGTGTCGGCGACGATCTCAACCCGTGCAGCCGCACCGCGCCCTGCAAGACCTTTGCCGGGGCGATTTCGAAGACGTTCATCAATGGCGAGATCGACTGTCTGGATCCGGGCGGCTATGGCGCCGTCACGGTCACCAAGTCCATCACCATCGACTGCACTGGCACCTTCGGCTCGATCCTGGCCAGCGGCACGACTGGCGTGATCATCAATATCCCTGTCGGTGCCAACGACCCGCTCCGCACCGTGCGGCTGCGCGGCCTCAGCATCAACGGTTCCGGCGCATCGGGAACCATCGGCACGCGAACCGGCGTTCGCGGCGTCAGAATCCTGGACGCCTTGGTGGTGGAGATCGAGGACAGCGTGATCACGGACTTCGCGACCGCGGGCATTCAAGACTCCAGGACGAGCGCGAACGGCAAGCTGATGATCAGGAATACGGTGATCCGGGACGTTACCGGCTCCGCCATCGGCCTCGCCGGGGCGAACCCCAACAACATCTCGATCGAAAACGTGCACGCGCTCGCCAGCGGCTTCGGTCTCGCCGCGGCCACCGGCAACAGGGTCAGCATCGCCCGCTCGGTATTCGCCGCGAACGGAACCGGCGTCGAGGGAGATGCTGGTTCCCAGATCGGTCTGGAGAATTCCCTTGTTTCCGGAAATAGCACCGGTCTGCAAAGCAGCGGAACGATGTCGCTCTCCAATACGTCGATTTTCTTCAACACCACGGGAATTACCGGCGCGACCACCTCGTTCGGGAATAACCGAATCCTGGGGGGCGCGCCAGGCACGGCTCCGAGCGTCGGCGCACCCACGACGGATCACGGTCAGCAGTAACAAGCAGCTTGCTCATCCCGGTTGCACAGCGGCCGGGATGATGACTAACGGAGCCCCGGGCATGTGTCCGGGGCTCTTTTCATTTCAGGCGCATCGCCGTTTCCATTATCATTAACAGCGCGCCTTGACGCCGGGATGGATTTTCTCATGCCGTCCGATTAGTGTGCCACGCAAACGGCATGACAGGGATTTGCGATGAGTAGGGACTATAATGATCGCTTCGGCCCGGACCGTGCGGTCTCGTACAGCCGGTCCCGAGTCGACTGCCTGAGGCGCAGCCTCTTCATTGTGGCCGCCGCGGCAACGCTGCTGGGATCGATCAGCAATGTCGAAGCGGCTTCGTTCCGGCAGGGCGTCTCCGCCTTCAATCGCCAGGAATATCTACTGGCGGCGCAAAATTTCTTTCCGCTGGCCGAGCAGGGCGCCCCCGCGGCCCAGACCTATCTCGGCTTCATGTTCGAAACCGGCCGCGGCGTTCCGCGCAACTATACTGAAGCCGCGATGTGGTACCGCCGCGCCGCGGAGCAGGGCGACAGCCTCGCGCAATACTCGCTCGGCCTGCTCTACGACAAGGGTCAGGGCGTGCCGCAGGATATCGTCGAGGCCAACAAGTGGCTGAACCTGTCCGCCGCCTCCGCGCCCCGCGGCGCCCGTGACGCGCGCGCGCGCCTGCGCGACGCCGTGACCACCAAGATGACCCGCGGCGAGATCGCCCGCGCCCGCTTGCGCGCGCTGGAGTGGGTGCCGACGCGGGAGCGATGACGCGGCTGTAGTCGAATGGAGCGAGGCGAAAATCCGGGACAGGCGTCGACGCGCGGTGGCGAAGGAACGAGTATAGCTGCCGAATGATGGACAGGAAAATCGACAGCAACAGCTTCAATGATCCAACCATTGCGGCACTGTCCTTGGGTTTGATCTATTTCATATATTTTATCGCCTTGACCGCCGTTGGCCTGATGGTCGGCGTTCAGTTTTCGGCGAAGTTTTCAAGTGTCTCGGTGTGGGTTGCGGCATCGCTGCTGATCGCATGCGCGGCCATCTGGCCTCACGTAAAAGAGCTGCTGGGAGACGAGCGAAGACAAAAAATTGATTGCTGGTTTGTGGGTTCGGCCCTGTTTGTATTCGGCGCGGGAGGATTGCTTTCCGCGTCCATCAATAGGCCGGACATTGACGACTCCGTTTATGCGCCTAAGGCAGTTTTCTATTCAGAACACCCCAGCCAGCAACTGAACAATACAATTACATGGATTTCCGGTTTGCCGGCCAATGCCACGTCCATTTATTTTCAATATTACGAAACCGCTCAAGCTTCCCTCGCGCATAGTTTTGGTTTGCGCTTTCTCGATCTGTACCACATCGTCTTTCCAGCGGTCGCCGGATTTCTGATGTGCCTATCCATGCTGCTGGTCATGTCGATATTCGACCGGCGAAGATGGGCGGTCTTGTTCGGCGTGGTCCTGCTTGTGCTCATAACAATGTCGCTGGGAGAGACGCATCACGATTTCGGCAATGTAAGCATTGCACGGCTGTTCCAGGGAAAGTTCATGTTTCTGGCGGTGGGAATGCCGGCCTGGATTTATTTTTCGCTGCGATATCTCGCGGTGAAGCAATTGACATCATGGATTGTCCTGTTGGCGATCGGAATTGGCATGGCGAGCGCAACGACTACCGCCATGGTGCTGCTGCCGCTCCTTTCGGGATTGATTTACGTTTCGTACGTTATCAACGAGGGTAAATTATTTCGGCGCGACAGCATCGTCTTGGCAGCTGGATATCTTACGACCCTGTTTCCTGTCGTAATCGCGGCATTGCACTTCCGATCGGCTGCCTTGGAC
>Ga0209216_1000052_pt1 | contig 46581 bp, 47 predicted proteins | sample TexAe_OM2H0_O2_FD_187940 | JGI IMG/M metagenome (GOLD analysis project Ga0209216, IMG submission 187940) | Forest soil microbial communities from Davy Crockett National Forest, Groveton, Texas, USA - Texas A ecozone_OM2H0_O2 (SPAdes) (version 2) | ecosystem: Environmental > Terrestrial > Soil >... | reverse complement strand
CCTGCCGCGCCTCGTCGAGCGCCACGAGCGAGGTGTCCACGCCGGTGACACGATCGGCACGGGCAGCCAGACGCCGCGTGAACTCCCCGATCGAACACCCTAGCTCGAGGGCATGGCGATAATGTTCGCGCGGCAGCGCACGCAGCGTCTCCGCGTACTTGCTCTTCTCATACGCGCTGGAGCGAAAGTGCCAGGGGTCGGGATCGTTCTGGTAGAGCGCGTCGAAATAGTGCGCGTCGAAGTTCCCTGCCTCGGTCATGGCGCCCACCGGTCCAGCGATGGGTCCGTAAAGTGGAGCGCCGATTCCGCCGCGCCATCGCGGATCGCATCGGGCACCGGTTGGCGCAGATACGTGGCGAGGTCGCGCGCGATGCGTTCCATGGGGTTTGCTTCATGGAACGCACGCAAACCCACGGAACGTTGCGTGAGGGCCATGATGTCCATGCACACCTGTTCGACCACGAGGCGCGCCATGCCGACGTAGCTCACGGCCTCGGCGGCATCCGACGACGGGTCTTCGGCGATCCTTGCCGCACTCGTTGTCCAGAGGCGTCCCGTTTCCAAGGCCATGGTCGCGTCGGCCAGGCGTGCCCGCTGGTGTGGATCGTCCTGGCGTCGCGCTTGGAGCAGGGACGCTTTCATGAGGTCGACCAGCGCGCCCGCCGCACCCAGCTGTGCCGCGACGAAGCGCCATGCGCCTCCGGAAAACGCCGGCTGCCGGTGATAGTCCTGATCGGCGCCGAACAGCTCGTCTTTCGCTACGGGAATGTCGTCGAGCACGATGGTTCCCGTATCGGTCGCGCGCATGCCGTGGACCTTCCAGCCGGATAGATCGACGGTGGCCTTCGACACGTCGCACCAGAGCATCAGCATGCGACCGTCCGGATCCGTGGCGGTGAGGAGCGGGCGCGTGATCGAGCCCGCTCCTGACGCGTAGATCTTCGAGCCATGCAGGACGAAGGCGGTGCCGTCGCGCTCGAGACGAAGCGGTCCATCCGGAGATGGCGCGTTCCAGACGCCGAGCATGCCGCCGTCACGCACATGACGCATCAGGCGAAGGCGCTGAACGGTCGACCCGTGGTGCCACAACAGCGCGAAGGCGTTGACGTGTCCTTCGTACAACCGTGCAAGCGACAGATGGGCCGCACCAAGACGAAGCAGGACCTGCAACAGCGTAGGGACGCTGGAACGGTCGATGCCGAGCCCCGCGCCACCTTCGTCCAGCGGCAGTACCGCTGTCATGAGCTGGCAGTCGGCCAGGGTGGCGACGGCGGCGGCCGGAAACGATGCGCGTACGTCGTCCTCGCGCGCGTGTGCCGATAACGTGGGCAGCGCGGCATCCAGCGCGGCGAGGAGACGGCTACGGATGCCACTGGCATCCGGATGCAAGGCGTGGACGGTCATGCCGCGACCTCCTGATCCTGCCGGTCGGCGTGGTGATGGCCCAGCCACGCACGAGCGCGTTCTATCTCGCGCGGAAGGGCGCGCGGCGACAAGGAACGACGCTGGAGCGACGGACACTGCGACTCCAGTCGCTGCCACGCCTCGCCGAAGTAGTGACACGCATGCGACGCCGTGCCGGGAAGCGTGAGCCCGGCCATGCTGGCCAGATCGCGATCCGGTGTGCCCTTCACGAAGAAGTGCCGGATGGTGGCTCGCAACGTGGCGCGACGGAGATGTGCGGTGAAGGTTTCCAGCAGCGGGTCGCAAGGCGCGTCCGGTCGCGACGTGCGCCAACGCAGCGTGTCGGCCATGCCGCCCTGCGCCCTTCCGTGAAGGCGCGCGGATGTCTCCACCCGCAGACCAGGGTCATGACGCACCCGCAGATCGCGCGCGAGGCAAGCGGCGACCAGGGCCTTGTCCTCGCCGCAGGACGGGGCGGGGATATGCGGCAACAGGCGTAGCGCGCTGGCACGAAAGACGAGGTTCGCGCCTGAGCAACGCCGGTGGGTGGGCCACGGATTGTGCGGCACGGGATCGCATAGCGCGTCCACTTCGTCGAGCAGCTGTGCGTAGGTGTCTTCCATGTGCACGCGCCGTCGCAACGAGGCGGGCCACAGCGAAAGCGCCGCGGCGTCCACATCCACGTCACCAGCGACCACGTCGCAGCCCGCATCGAGGTTGCCGAGCGCCCGTTCCAGCCAGTCATGGGGCACGCGGGTGTCGGCGTCCGTGGTCAACACGACACCGCGAGGGTGGCCGCGCAGCAGCTGCAAGGCCATGGTCAGCGCCGCGGCGCGCGCACCGCCCGCATGGTTGGCGTGCTCCGCAAGCCGGATGTCGGCCATGCGTACACTGAGTGCGTTCCCGCATGCCCATGCCCGCGCCATCTCCCAGGTGGCGTCGGTGCAACCGTTGAGTACCAGCAGCACCTGATGGAGGTTGCCCGCGCGGCGATCCAGGCGCGCCAGTGCGTCGAGGCACCGGCCGATGCCGCCTTCTTCGTTGCGCACGGGAATGGCGACCACGCAAGGTTCGTCGGTCCTGGCCGCCGCTGCCGGCGGGCCGAACACGCCTTGTCGTATCACCGTGAAATCGCCCATGGATAGCCCTCCTCAAGAGAGAAGGACACCGCACGAGGCGTGAACGGGTCGCGCAGGGGGAGTGACTAGATCGCCGCGTTATCCAGGGCGGCGAGCAACGACACCCATGTGAACGGCTTGGTGCAGCGGGGATGGTGTTGGTAGGACGTGTCGATACTGCCCGCGCCATAGCCCGTGGCAAAGATGACGGCGATCTGCCTCGCGGTCAGCAGGTCCACCAGGGGGTAGGAAAGCGACCCGTGAAGGTTGATGTCCAGGATGGCGGTGTCGAAGACGCAACCATCGTCCTCGGCCATGCCCATGGCTTCTTCCAGCCAGCCGATGGGGCCGATCACGATCGCGCCGGCGCTCACGAGCAGGTCCGCAAGCATTTCGCCGACGAGGTAATCGTCCTCGACAACCAGGATGATCCTGCCTTCCAGCCGGGTGCTGATCATGGCGTCTCCCTGGAGGCGACAACGCGGATACCGCTTTGCGACGTCAGCGGCATGTCGATGTGGCAGGTTACGCCCCTGGGGCGGAACACCAGCGTCGTCCTGGCGCGCAACGTGAAGGCCAGGGCGCGCTCGAGCAGTTCGAGGCCGAATCCGCGGTGCGTGGGCGCTTCGGCGATGGCTGCGCCGCTTTCCACCCACTCGAGCACCAGATGGTCATGGGGCTGGCCGGCCTCCACCGTCCAGCGGATGTCCACGCTGCCAGTGTCGTTGGAAAAGGCTCCGTGCTTGATCGCGTTCGTAGCCAGTTCGTGCAGCGCAAGCGCCACCGTTTGCACGGCGTCGAAACCCAGCCGTACGCTGGGACCGTCGAAGTGCGCGCGCGTCTCGGCCATGCACAGCGCCGTCAATTCCAGGCGGACGATGTCACGCAGGTCGATCGTGTCGTCCAGCGGACCGCCTATCAGCCCCTGCACGCGGCTGAGCGCCTCCAGGCGCGAGGAGAAATCCGCCACGTTGGGCACACCGCCGAGCGTCTTCTGCGCGATCGACTGGATCAGCGTGAGCAGGTTGCGCGTACGGTGTTGAAGCTCGGAAATCAGCACCTGCTGCCGGGCTTCGGAGCGGGTCATGGTGGTGACGTCGAGGAAGGTCACCACCACGCCGCGCGTCGCGCGGTCGCTGGTCTGGTAGGGCGCCACGCGGACGAGGTAATGGCCGCTGCCCTCGTTCGCGGTGATCCGGCGCTCGGTCGGCGTCGTGGTGCGGAACACCGCTGCGATGTCGTCGCCGAGGCGTTCAACGTCGAGGCGGCTGGTCAGGTCCGTGATGGGCCGGCCCACGTCGGTCGGCCGGATGTTGAAGATGGCCGATACGGCGGGCGTGAAGCTGCGGATCACCAGCTTGTGGTCGAGGAACACGGTAGCGACGTTGGTGCTTTCGAACAGGTTGTTCAGGTCGTTGTTGGCGCGATCGAGCGCATCCACCTTGCCGCTGAGTTCGACATTGACGGTATGCAGTTCCTCGTTGACGGACTGGAGCTCTTCCTTGGAAGCCTCCAGTTCCTCGTTCGTCGACTGCAACTCTTCATTGACCGATACCAACTCTTCGTTGGAGGACTTCAGTTCCTCCAACGCCGTTTCGTATTCCTCGATGACCGACTGGAGCCGGTCGCGGGTCTCGTGCAGCTCGCGCTCCATGACGATGGCCGCGTCGTCCGCGGTAGGCCGGCGGAACGGCGTGCCTTCGCTAGCCACGACCGGGCCCTGATCGGTGAACGAGACCAGCAACAGCGGCTCGCTCACCGGGCGTTCGGCCAGGGGTTCGACGGTGATGCTGACGAACTGCACGCGCTGCTCGTCGACCTCGATGGCGAGTCCTTCGCGCGTGGCGGGGCGTCCGCTTTCCAGGCACTCCCGCAGAAGCGTGCGCAGGTCGAGACGAAGCTCCCGGCGGGCCATCGTCAGCAACTGGCGCGTCGGCGAACCGGCCGGGGTTTCCAGGTACTTGCCCGTGCGGCTGGAGAAATACACCACGTCGCCATCGCGATTGACCACGACGTGCGCGGGAGCGAAGCGTTCCAGCACCTGTTGGTCGACCGCGTGCCGCAACGCAAGCCCGCTCAAGGGATGGCGGCGCGGCGTCAGCGACACCGCGTTGCCATCGCGCATCGAATGCGGCAGCGGCAGCACGGGCAAGCTGGCCGAGGTGCTGGGCCGCCGCTCGAAGATGCGATGACGCTTGTCGATGGGAGCGAAGAGGTCGCTGAAATGCGAGACGTTCTCCGCCGTACCGAGGAACAGGAAACCACCCGGTCGCAGCGCATAGTGAAAGGTCGGGATGACCTGGTTCTGCACTTCCACGCCGAAATAGATCAGCAGGTTGCGGCAGGAGACAAGGTCGATGCGCGAGAACGGCGGATCGCGGATCACGCTGTGCGGTGAGAAGACGCACAGGTCGCGCACTTCCCTGGCGACGACGAAGGACTCGCCATCCACCGTGAAAAACCGTCTCCGCCGCGCGGGCGAGACGTTCTCGAGCAACGGTTCCGGATAGCGGCCGGTGCGGGCGACCGCGAGTGCACGGTCGTCGATATCGGTCGCGAAGATCTGCACATTCGGCGCGTCGGCAAGACTGTCCAGGTGCTCGCGCACGAGGATCGCCATGGAATACACCTCTTCGCCCGTCGCACACCCCGGAATCCAGATACGTACCGTATCGCTGGCATCGCGGTCTTCGAAGAGACGCGGGATGACCTGGGCCGCCAGGGCGTCGAAGGCATCGCCGTCGCGGAAGAAGTCCGTGACATTGATGAGCAGGTCGCGGAAGAGCGCACCGGCTTCCTGCATGTCGTCGCGCAGACGGTCCAGGTACGCATTCACCTGCGTGAGCTGCAATATCTGCATGCGCCGGCGCACCCGGCGAACGAAGGTGCGTGTCTTGTAGCCGCTGAAATCGTGGCCGATCTGCCCGATAAGCGCGGCATAGATCGTCGGCAGGGCGATGCTGATGTCGCCCTCGATCACCGCGTCCTGCAAGCCACCCGGCGCGTCTCCGCTGCCCGTGGAGGTCTGTGCCAGGTCCACGATCTTCTTCCCGAGTTCTTCGGCGGCCAGCGCGAAATCCACCAGGCCGGAGAGGATGGCCGCATCGGGCATGTCCGGATGCCGGGGACCGAAGCCGTCGTGAACCTGGGCGAACGTGAGGCCGCCGTGTTCCTTGATCGCCTTCAGACCCAGCGTCCCATCCGAATCGCCGCCGGACAGGATCACACCAAGCGCACGCTCGCCCAGGTCGACGGCCAGCGCGCTGAGGAAGATGTCGATGGGCCGGCGTTCACGCTGGGCCGTGCCTTCGTGCAGGACAAGACGGCCTTCACGCACGCCCATCGTGGCGTTGGACGGCATGACATAGACGGTGTTGGGTTCGATGACCACGCCGTCCTCGACAACCTGGACAGGAAGGGGTGTGTAACGCGCGATCACTTCATGGAGCAGGCTTTGCCGGTCCGGACTGAGGTGCGTGGCGATGACGAACGCCACGCCCGGGTCGGAGGGCACTTGCCTGAACAGCCCTTCCAGGGCCTCGATACCGCCTGCGGAGGCGCCGACACCGGCGACGAGAAAGTCCGCCCTGGCGTTCACGGTCCTGTCGGGCCGGCGAGGCTCGCCGACCCGACGGTCGATAACGGCGTGGCGAAGCCTGCGGACATGTCATTCTCGATAGCGGAAATACGCCGCCATCCTCCGGGGGCCAGCGTGCCCTGTCAATGATCGATGCCGTGGCTCCTCAGTATCTGTGAAATGTCGAAGTGCCAGAGGTTGCGCGAGCCGTTGAGCGGCGAGGCCAGGCGACGCTGCAACGAGGTGAGGTCGTCGCGCACTTTCGGGTAGCTGGTGTCGTCGGAACGGCTGCTCGACAGGTAGAGGTCGCCGAAGGCCCGGCCCAGGCCGGGGGCATTCTCCAGCGATGCGCTGTTGATGTCGCCGGGCAGGCGCTCGGGCTTGCTCCATGTCCCGTCCGCACCATGAAAACTGATGTAGATATCGGCAGCACCGATGGAGTCACCCTCGTTACCGGCGTAGACGATGTAGCGCTCCTCGGGATCGATGGCCGGGTCCATGTGGTTCTTCGTGGCGTCGCCGAGTTCGACCCGTTCCGGTGCGCTGTAGCCCGAAGGCGTCGGACGCACGACATAGACCTGATAGAAGCTCCCCGAATCCGGACGGTGCGCGGAGAAATAGATATTGCCGTTCGCCGCGACGGACGGGTTGTAGATCTGTCCTCCGTCATTCATGGCGCCATCCACGTGCACCGGCTCGCCCCACTTTCCATTCGCCTGCATCTCGACGTACCAGAGGTTGCTGCCCGGGAAGCGGTGGCCCGAGAGCTCCGTCATCAGCGGTGCACCGCCGACCTTCTCCGGCCGGTTGGACACGAAGTAAAGCCGCTTGCCATCCGGCGAAAGCGTCGGCTCGGAGTCGTGCCATTGTCCGGAGAACGAGGCGACCTCCGGCACGGACCATTGCTTGCCGTTGCGATGCGAGACAAGGATGGTGTCGTCCTTCTCGGAGAAATCCGAGCGCATGAAGTACAGCGTGTTGCCGTCGGCGGTGATCGCCGCGGATGTCTCCTGGAGTCCGGTGGAGATGACGCCGGGGCCAACGATCTCTCCCGCCACCGCGGTCGCGGCGAGAAGTCCGAAGCTGATGGCGGTCGTCAATAGAAAGCGGCTCGAGCGCATGAAGTACGTCCTTGGTCGGGTGGGTTGACCCGGTGGACGATGCGTTCTCCGTGCCCACCCCGCATGCGAAATGTGATCGATGGTGCCGCGAGTGGGACAAGCGGCGCGTAGCGCGCCGCGAGCGGTCAGTTCATGCCGAGCGCGTTGCGCGCGCTGGCACGGAATCGGCGGCTCAGGCTGAGGCGGGTGCCATCGTGCAGGACGACCTCGGCACTGCCCTGGAAAAGCGGATGCACCTCGGCGATACGATCCACGTTGACGACGATGCCACGATGGATGCGCAGGAACCGGGAAGGATCCAGCGCGGCGAGGAGGCCGCGAAGCGGTTCGCGGTGCAGGTGCGATGTACCGGACGCGTGGATCTGCACGTAGTTGCCGTCGGCGCGGATCCAGTCGATGTCGGCCGTTGCGATCACGCGCACATGCTCGCCGCACGGCACGCTGATGCGTTGCAGGTACGAGGTGGCCGGTGCGGCTGGCGCGACGTTCAGGCCTTGCCAGTGTTGCCGCACGCGTGACATCGCCTGGTCGAAGCGCGTCTGGTCGATCGGCTTGAGAAGGTAATCGATGGCGTTGGCATCAAAGGCGCGCAGGGCATGCTGTCCATACGCGGTCGCGAATACCACCATGGGCAACGAGGTGCGTTGCATGCCGTGCAGGAGGCGAAAGCCATCCATGCCGGGCATGCGGATATCGAGAAACAGCAACTCCGGTTCCAGCGCCGCGATGGCTTGCCTGGCCTCGGCGGCGTTGCCGCATTCGCCGACCACTTCGATATCGGGATGCGAGGCCAGCGCCTGGCGGATCGCGAGGCGTGCCAGCACCTCGTCGTCCACGAGCAGTGCGCGGATGGCGGGTGTACTCATGCAGCCTGCTCGCGATAGGGAAAGCGCATCTCCACGCGCGTGCCACCGTTGGCGCGCCGCGACAGTTCCAGCGTGGCCAGGCCGCCGAACAGCATCTCCAGGCGCGTTCGCGTATTGCCGAGACCAATGCCGTCCTTCGCGCCTTCCGGCGGCAGGCCCAGGCCGTCGTCATCCACCTGCACGTGCAACTCGTCGCCATCGCGCCGCGTGACGATATGCAGCGTGCCACGCTCGGGCTTGTCCAACAGGCCGTGCCGCAGGGCGTTCTCGACCAGCGGCTGGAGAATCATGTTGGGCACCAGTGCGCGCATGGTGTCGCCGGCCACGTCCATCTGCGTCACCAGCCTGTCCTGGAAGCGCACCTGCTGGATGCCGAGGTAGCACTCGAGGAACTCGAGTTCGCGCGACAGCGGCACTTGCTGCGCGTGACGTTCCTCCAGGGTGAGCCTCAGGAAATCGCTCAGACGCGAAATCATCAGGCGCGCCTGCATCGGGTCGGCCAGTGCGAGCGCCGAGATCGCGTTCAACGTGTTGAACAGGAAGTGGGGCTGCAACTGCACGCGCAGCGTCTGCAACTGCGATTGCACGAGTTGTGTTTCCAGATGCGAGTTGCGCAGGCGCTCGTCGCGCAGGCGCCGCTGCGAATCGATGGAGCGCAAGGCCACGAGGAACACCCAGTAGGTGATCCAGCCAAGGTGCGCGTCGTAGACGAAGCTCTTCCGCACGAAGTCGCCGAAAGTCATGTCCTTCATGGAAGGCGACGGACCGCTCAACCACCAGTACAGCGACAACGTGACCAGTACCTGCGCCACCGCGACGATCAGGCTGGCAGGGAGGTGCACGGCGAAGAAGCGGCCCCATCCACCACTGCCGCCCACCCGTCCCAGCCAGGCGACCAGCGGCGTCATCAACATCCACAGGTAGAAGTCGCTGAAGGTCCAGATGAGCGCGCGGCTCCATTCGGCGGGGTGGCCTTCGGCGCGCGAGGAGATCACCGCGCTTGCCGCATAGGACAAGGCGAGCACCGTCCAGAAAGCCAGTGCCAGACCCCACTTCTTCCATGCTGGCCATGTCATGGGATCGATCATGCTGCGCACCTCCGCGGAACGCGCCAAGTATGCGAGCCGTTCCACGTCGAGAACAGTGTCGTCAGAGGCTCGCACAGGCCGATCCCCGTGCATTCAGGCTCCAGGCGTCGCTCCAGGGGGTCACCATCGACGCCCGCCAGATCGTCTCGGCGACCGTCATCAGGGCTCCCCATCCCTGGCCATCACGAAAGGCCAGGGCCAGGCACAACGGATCGACCTCGGCGCGTTCCAGGCCGAACACGATGGCGGAGGCCAATGGGGCGGCGGGACGCAGGGCGGCCCAGGCGCCCGAGGACCGCGTTGTCAGGTCGACGACCACATGGCACATGGCCTGGCGGGGTTCGGCGAGCATGGCCATTCCATGGGTGGCGCCCATGTCGGGCTCCGCGCGGACGTCGGGGGTGAATGCCGCGGTAGCCGTCGTGAACAGGGCAGCGGCGACGAGAGCGATGGATGCGGCCATGTCGGCGGCCTCACGTTTCAGAGGACACCACGGTAGTACCAGGCGCGGCGGCTGTCGTGCGATTCAGGGTGGGCGGTCAGGCGGTGGTGACGAGCGGTCAGCTGGGCGTGTCGAGCGGTTGGCTCCGTCCGCCGACCTCCGTCACGAAGCGGGCCGACACGCGTGGTTAGAATGGAAGCGTTTTCGCTCCGCAGGCTGCTCATGCTCGACTTGAATGACGTCAGGTTCTTCGTCCAGGTGGTGGATCGGGGTGGATTCAGCGCGGCGGCCCGTGCCTTGCTCGTTCCGACCTCCACGCTGAGCCATCGCATTCAGCAGCTCGAGGCGTCGCTGGGCGTGGCGCTTCTCGCGCGCACCTCACGCAAGGTGACGACGACCGACGCCGGCCGCGAGTTCTACCGCCACGCCATCGGCATGCTGGAGCGGGCGGCCGAGGCGGAAATGGCGATGAAGCAGCGCCTGACCGAGCCGACGGGCCCGGTGCGCTACACCGCCGCGCAGGTCATCGCGCAGGTCGCGATGCCTGCCATGGTGAACAGCTTCCTCGGCAAGTATCCGAAGGTGAATCTCATCCAGCATTGCTCGGACGAGAACGTGGATATCGTCGCCGACGGGTTCGACCTCGCGATCCGCGGACACTCCGGCCCGCTGCCCGATTCCTCGCTGATCCAGCGGCCGTTGGCGAAGGTGCCCTGGTATCTGTATGCCTCCCCGGATTTCCTGGCGAGGCATGGCGCACCGGCCGCTCCGGATCAACTGGCGCCGTATCCCAGCCTGTTCATGCTTCGCGAAACCGTGGTGCCGTGTTGGCGCCTGCGCCACGAGTATGCGGACGACGAGTTCGTGCTTCCGCTGGCGCCGCGCGTCCATACCGCCTGCATGGTCACGCTCAAGAGCAATGCGCAGGCCGGGTTGGGCATCGTGGCGTTACCAGGCTATGTCTGCCGCGACGAGGTGCAGCGCGGCGACCTCGTGCGCGTGCTGCCGGACTGGGTGGCCGAAGAGTCCACCATCTCCGCGCTGATGCCGAGCCGGCGCGGCATGAGTGCGTCGGTGCGCGCGTTCCTCGATCACCTTGCCGAAGGCTTCCCGGCGGCCGTCTCGATCGACTGATCGCGATCGTCCCGATTCTTGGATGCTGCGTCCGGGCCAGGGGGCTCGTTCCAGAAAATCGTCTGGCTAACCTCAAGTCTCCTACTGACGGAGGCACCTGAGATGGCTACGACACGTACCCGCATGACCCGCGAGAACACCGCTGTGCTGCTGATCGATCACCAGGTCGGTCTCTTCACCGGCGTTCGTGACATCGGCGTGGGCGAACTGAAACACAACGTCGTGGGCCTGGCGAAGGCGGCGCAGGCGCTTGGTCTTCCCGTGATCGCCGTGACCACCGCGCGCGACAGCATGTGGGGCCCGACCATTCCGGAACTTCGCAGCGCGCTCGGCAATGCCGACATCCTCGACCGTTCCACCGTGAACGCGTGGGACGAGCCGCGCTTCGTCGAGAAGGTGAAGGCCGCCGGCCGCGACCACCTGATCATCGCCGGCCTGAGCTTTGAAGTGTGCGCGTCGCTGCGGGCCATCTCCGCGCGCGAAGAAGGCTTTCAGCCCATCATCGCGCTCGACGCCTGCGGTACCTTCAGCAGCTACAAGCATGAGGCCGGCATCGCACGCCTCACCGCGCTGGGCATCGAGATTTCCGACTACGCCACCCTGATGGTCGAACTGATGGGCGACAACGCGGACCCGAAGGCCGGCGAAGTCTACGCCGCGCTGGACATGCCATTCGCCACGCTGATGGGCCAGGTGGCCGAGGGCCTGAAAGGATGAACGCCGGGCACGATGTCATCATCGTCGGTGGCGGTTCCGCGGGAGCCGTGCTCGCCAATCGACTCAGCGCCGATCCGAAGCGCCGCGTGCTGTTGCTGGAGGCCGGTAACGCGTACCGGCCGAACCAGTTCCCCGCCGTGCTCTACAACGCGGACCATGCCGCGGGCGACGCCGAGCACGACTGGGGATATCAGGCAGCCACGGGTGCGGGCGGCCGCACGATCCCCGCATGGCGCGCCAAGGCGCTTGGCGGTTGCTCGTCCGTGAATGCGGCCGTGGCGATGCGCGCCCGGCCAGCGGACTTCGCGAAGTGGACCGCGCGTGGCCTGAAGGGCTGGTCGTTCGACGAGGTGCTTGGCGCGTTCAAGTCGATCGAGAACACGCCCGATGGCGACGACGCGTATCGCGGCAGGAAGGGTCCACTTCCCGTGCGTCACCGCCGCCGTGACGAACTGACGCCGGCCGTGAACGCCTTCGTGGACGGCGTGGTGGAATGTGGCTTCGCCTACGTCGACGATTTCAACGGAGCGGAACAGGAGGGCGTGTCGCCGTATCCGCTCAACGTACTCTCCGGGCGTCGTATCAACACGGGTATCGCCTTCCTCGACGATGGTGTGCGCGAGCGGCCCAACCTTTCCATCCAGGGCGGCGTGGAGATCGACAAGGTGCTGGTCGAGAACGGTCGTGCCGTGGGCGTCGTCGATGCGGACGGCCATGTGTACCGGAGCACCACGGTGATTCTTTCTGCCGGTGCGTTCGGCAGTCCGGCGATCCTCATGCGTTCCGGCGTCGGCCCGGCCGCGCATCTTCAGGAACTCGGCATCCCCGTGCTCGCGGACCTGCCGGTGGGTGAACGTCTGCAGGAGCATCCGTTCTACTACAACATCTACGCGCTGAAGCCCGGTGTGAACGGTATGTTCCCGGCGGCCGGAGCGATTCTCTGGGCGGCATCGTCCGAAGCGGCGCCCGGCGATCTCGACCTGCATGTATCGGCGACGCATCTGTTCGATCCCGCGTTGTCGCCGACCGGCGGCGCGTTGGTACTGGCGGCCTCGGTGACGCAGCCTGAATCGGTGGGTCATGTGCGCCTGAAGGATCGTAATCCACGCAGCGCGCCGGTCATCCATTACAACTTCCTCGGCACCGAGCGCGACCGGCGGCGCATGCTGGAGTGCGTTCGGATCGCCCGCGCCATCGGTACATCGGCAGCTTTCTCGACAACGGTTGCCGAAGAACTCACGCCCGGACCCTCCGTGACGAACGACAACCTCGAAGCAGCGGTTATCGGTGCGCTGGATGCGTATGCGCACCCGACATCGACGGTTCCGATGGGCGACGACGGCGTGGTCGATAGCGTGGGCCGCGTGCATGGCGTGAGCGGACTGATGGTGGTCGACGCATCGATCATGCCGGGCATTCCCAGTGCGCCGACGAACCTGACCACGATGATGATCGCCGAACACATCGCCAGCCGCGTTTTCGCGGCACCGTGAGGTCCCATGAACGACGCAGACGTTCTACCCATCCAGTTGATTCCGCTATCGCCGCACGACCAGAAAGCGATTCCAGCGCTGCAGGAGATGTTTCGGCAGTTCTGGTCCGCTCCGTCGGTGCAGGCGTCTCCGCGCGTGGGCTACGACGCGTTCCTGGCGTTGACGCCACCGGTCGCCGGCGTCGCGTTCCGTCAATCGACGGATCCTGCGATACCGGGGTGGATCTGCGTGCCCGAGCATCCGGTGGATGACCAGGCCTTGCTCTACATCCATGGCGGCGCGTACACCCTGGGCACTGCACCGGCGTATCGCGGCTTCGTGAGCCAGATCGCGTCGCGTGCACGGCGCACCACCTACATCCTCGAGTATCCGCTGGCGCCTGAAACCGCGCTTCCCACGGCGATCGACGTAGCGAAGGGCGCGCTCGAAAGGCTGGCGGGCATGTACGGGAAGGTCGGTGTCGTGGGTGATTCCGCGGGTGGCGGGCTTACGTTGGCCACCCTGGGGAAGACCGACGCAGCGTCCGCGGCGGTGGTGTTCTCGCCGTGGACCGACCTGACCTTCAGTGGCGCCAGCATCCGGGGACGCGCATCGCGGGAGATTCTTCTCGCGGAAGAGTCGCTGCGCGAAGCGGCGCGTGGTTACCTGGGATCGACATCCGCCCACGATTCCCGCGCCTCACCGCTGCTCGGCATTCCACCCAGCCTGCCGCCGTTACTCATCCAGGTCGGCTCGGAGGAAATCCTCTACGACGATTCGGTGCGTTACGCGCAGCGGGCGCGCACGGCCGGCCACGAGGTGACCATCCAGGAATGGGCAGGCATGCACCATGTCTTCCAGCAGAACGTCGAAGCATTGCAGGCCGCGCGAAGTGCACTGGACGATGCTGCGATGTTCCTGGAGAAGCACATGCGTGTATGACGCATGCCAGGGTCGGCTTAATGGTCCTTGGGCACGGCTCTATACGGAACGAACGGGCCAAGGATGGCGAATCCGGTCCGGCCACCGCCGAACCGGTCCACCATGTGGATGGTGTCCATTTCGCAAAGCTGCGAGCCGAACGTGTGGGTCACCAGCACATCGTCGGAATCCAGTATGTTCGCGCCCGACTTCAGCGTGTTGACGTAATTGACGTTGCCCACCCGATACACGACGGTGGTCTTGTCGATCACCTGCGTATCGTTGACCTGCGAGAGGCTGATGCAGCGCTGCGGATTGCCTGCGACACGGCCTTCGGTGAGCTTCGCGAGTTGTGTGGCCGGATCGTCCTTACGGGCCCAGGCGGGGCTGGCCATGGTGGCTGCCACGGCCAGTGCGAACATGATGCGGGCGGAAGTGGACATGGCGGCTCCTGGCAGTTCGGATAAGTCGATTCTAGGCTCGTTATCCGGTGCCCGGCATGCACTATTCACTCGCAAGATAACGCCGTCTGCGGACCATTGCCGGTCTGTTCAGTCCTCGATGGCTTCGACGCCCTGGCGTCGCAGCTCGACGATCCGGTCTCGCATTTCCTTGAGCCTCTCGGGGGAATGGCCTTCCCAATCCGTCACCTCGCCGACGACGCGAAAGGGATGGCGCGAGCGATAGGATTTCGTCGGATTCCCCGGAAACTTCTTGTCCGTGAGATTCGGGTCGTCCTCGATGGGGCCCGTTGGCTCGACGACGTAGATTCTGCCGCGCCCTTCACCCACGGCCAGTTCGGCACCCCACGTCGCCGCGTCCAGCGTGGCGCTCAGATACACGAACTTCGCCTGCTTTCGCTTACCGAAGTTGGAGGCGTAACCGCACTCGATAAGGTCGCCCGTTTTGAGGTCGGCCTTCGTGCCGTGGTAGTAGATCGGGAGGTTGGTCATGGCATCGCTCGGATGGCCTGTCGGTGCGACAGGATGGCGATGCTGGACCCTGGGGCGGGACTTTCGGCAAGCCCCCCTGTGTTGTATACATTGGTTAGGGGAAAGCCGCGCCCCTGCGCGCGGCACCCATTTCCTGCCGGATTACTTTGCCTCGGGAACGAGGTTGGCGAGCTTGCCCTTCTTGTCGAACTGGCAGGTGAAATTCTTCTTGCCGTCCATGCCCGCGTCGGCGACGCCGGTGATCGAATAGCCGGCTTCGGCAGCCTGAACCGGCTGCAGCTGGATGTAATCGTTCTTCACGTCGAATTTCTTCGCTGCGGCGTCCAGGCAGCGGGTGGTGAGCTTGCCCGGATCGGGCCGGTCGGATGCGACGGCGTGCGAGGCAAGGACAAGGCCGAGCGAGGCGGCCAGGAGCAGGGCGGAATGGCGCATGGGTCTATCTCCGTACGAGGCACGAGGCCGGGATCACTGCCAGCGCGAGTCTGCCCTTCAATTCCTTGCGGCAACGTGAATCGGGCAGGGCGCCGCCCGCCCTCTCGTTCAGCTTGCGGGCGGCGCTGATTTCACGGGGAAAGCCGGACTCCCGATCACCAGGCGTTGTCGTCGAACGATCCGCTATCGCCCGATGAACTGTCGTCCCACGAGCTGTCGTTGTTGCCCATGTCGATGGGATCGTTGCGAAGATCCTCGTAGGCCTGTGCGGAAGGGTCGCTATTGTCGCGGCTGATGTTGCCGGCGTTGTCGCGCAGGTCCCCGTCTTCACGATGCGAGCGGAGCGCCTCGTCGAGCAGCATGCCCGCCGCGACACCGCCAAGCCCGGCGGCCACCGCCGTGCCGACGCCCGAGTGGGGCTGTTGAGGCGGAGCGTAGGAACCACCGGCGTATCCACCGTAGGGCGGCACCTGGTTATAGGGAGGTATTCCATCGACCGGCGGTGTGGACGAGTAGCCGGGGAACGGATTGTTGTTCCGCTTCCGGCGCATCCACAGGAAGACGATGAGAGCCAGAATGGCTCCGATCACCAGGATGCCGGTGAAGTGCGACGAACCGCTGCGATCCCCACCGATCGGATCCTGGGAAATGCCTCCGCGCACCGGAGCCGACGACGCGCGGGTGTTCGACGGAGGCGCCAGTGCCGCATCCAGCTCGCGCTGGAAATGCTGGAACTTGGCGGGATCGGTGAAGTGCGTGCCCGGATCGAGGGTGGCCGCCTTGGAAGCCTCGGCCTTCGCCTCGCCGATGTTTCCCTCATGGGCCAGCACCTCCGCCAGCACGTAATGGGCTTTCGCGCTCTGGGGGTGTTCCGTGATCGCTTCGCGCAGCATCGATTCCGCGCCGGCGTAGTCGCCGCGGGCGATAAGCGCCTGCACGTCCTTGGGGGAATCGGCGGCGGAAGCCGCGGACGTGAGGACCAGCAACACGAGGAAAAGGATCAGCTTTTGCATGAGGTCTTCGGTGCTCGGTATGGCGACTGGCGGCAGGCTACACCACGTGGATTTTCGGGAAGCTTTCTATTTCTTGCGACATCGGTTCGCAACATCTGAATTTGACATCGGAGCTTGCCTGATAGTTCTACGCAAACGAGTCCTTGTGAAATGACTCTTTCGTGCGACTACGCGCCACGACGTGGGTAGTTCTACGGATGTCGCGATTTGTAGATTTACGCTAGGCGACGTGACGTATGGCGAGCACTATGCCGCCGATTGCGAACGCGCCGGTGTCGTCTGAGCGAACGATCGTTTCCATGCCTCGACGGGGAGAGGGAGATGCGCGTGGCCGGCGTTTTTTCGAGCGCGGTGTTACCGCGATTGATCGCGCTTCTGCTGGCTGAGGGGCTGGCCGGTACGGCGCGGGCGCAGACGTGTCCTCCAGGACCGGTAAGCGTAAACGGCACGGCGTGTACCGTTACCCCGGGGACGGTACTGACACTGGCTCCGCCGACCCAGAACGCGCTCTACGCCTTGAACCCTGGAGGCCAGATCACGGCCAACGACGTGACGGTGCAACTGGGCGCAGTCAACGGTGCGAGAGGACTCCGCGCCGAAGCCGGGGGAATCATCCGTTTCGATCGCGGCGTTCTCACGACAACCGGCACAGGCACCAACGCCGCAAACCATATCGGTCTGCACGCCATTGGCTCGGGCAGCGAGATCACGGGTACGGGGGCATCCATCATCGTGGGGCCTGCCAGTGGAAACTCCGGCGGCAATATCGGCGTGCTGGCGGATGGTGGTCGTATCGCGTTGACGTCCTCTTCGGTAACGACCCGCGGTGCGGGTACCGTCGGGAACAACGTCGGGTTGGAAGCCGTCAACGCCGGTGTCATCACGTTCGACGGTGGGACGGTGACAACCACATCGACCAACTCGGCTGGCGCTCTGGCGCAGTCGGGAGGACAGATAAGCCTGAGTGGCGGAGCAGTGGTGCAAACGTCCGGCCAGACCGTGCTGAACGCGCCGCTAGGTAGTCACGGTCTGCAAGCTACCGGGACTGACAGCCTTATCAAGGGGAACGGCATTCAGATTGTTACGTCAGGCTTGCGCAGCGATGCGGCGCTGGCCGAGCTTGGCGGCGCGGTCCAGCTGACCAGCAGCACGATCAATGCCACGGGAGCGGGCGCGACGGATGTGAATCCCGCCGCGGCACTTGTCGTCAGGGCGAACAGCACGTTGTCCTTCGATGGGGTGGGAGGCACGGTGACGACCAATGCTTCGCGCAACAACGGTCTCGATGCGCGGGGTGCCGGCGCGACGGCGCATATATCGGATGCGACGATGACGATCAGCGGAACGCGTTCGCGTGGTCTGGCCGTGTTCGATGGAGCCGTGGTCGACGTCAGCCGAAGCAGCATCACGGCGAATGTTCTGTCGCAGATGGCTGTCGAAGTGGGTGGGAGCGGTTCAAGCCTGACACTAGCGGATACAGCCCTCGTGGCCATTAATGCCACCGCGTATGGCCTGCGCACGCTGTCGGGCGCCACCGCGAACATCACGAACGGTTCGATCTCGACGGAAGGTGTCAATGCCGTTGCACTCGTGGCCGGCACGTCGACCATCACGGCATCCGGAGTCGCTGTCCAGACCAGTGGAAACGAGAACGCCATGGGCGTCCTGGCGGATCTCGGTGGGACGATCCAGTTCAACAGTGGATCGGTGACGACGTCGGGCAACGCGGGCACCGGCTCACGCCTGGGGAGCTATCCCCACGGGTTCACGGCGCGTAACCCGGGAGGCACGCTGACCAGTTCCGGCACGACGATCCTGACCACGGGTACCGGAGGCATGGGAGGCGTGGCCGACGATGGCGGCAGCTTGTCGCTCACCGGTAATCGCATTGAAACCCTGGGCGCCGTCTCCCTCGGCCTCTACGCCACGGTTGAGCAAGCGGGCAGTCAGTTTCCCGCCTCCGTGACCGGCACGCAGCTCACCATCGTGACCTCGGGCGAGCGGGCCTACGGGGCCATGGCACAGCAGCATTTTCTGGAAGCGCCGGCTACGGTGACGCTCTCGGACACGACGATCACCACGCATGGCGATGACGCTGTCGGTCTGCGGGCGTTGTCAGCTGGCACGGTGGTCGCCAGTGGCAGCAACGTAGCGACCGAAGGGCCGGGTGCCCACGGCGCGCTGGCGAGAAGCAGTCCGAGCTCGGTCACGCTGATCGATACGGTCGTGGCGCCAACAGGGCCGCAATCACACGGTGCCGTCGCGGAAACGGGCGGGCGCATCACGGGAGATCGGGCGACCGTAAGTCCCACGGGACTGCTCTCATCCGCCCTGTTCGCCGTCGGCGACCCAACGGGCGTATCCGTCGCGTCGTTCACGGATAGCACGTTGAGTAACCAGAGCGGGGCGGCCGTCGGCATCGCCGGACCGGCCGATGTGTCGCTCACGCGCGCCCGCGTTTCGGGCAGCGGCGTGTGGCTTCATGTCGGCACGATCGACGACTTTCCGCTGCTCACCGCTGTGGAGCCACCGTTGACCATGCCGCCCTTCGACCTCGACGATCCCGAGGCGCCCTTGCCGCCTGTTTCGAGCCCGCCTGTCGCATCGCCGGTTGCCACGCCTGGCCTGGGCAATGTGCAGGTGAGCGGCTCGACGTTGACCGGTGCGGCGATCACGGAGCCGGGGAGCATCTCCAACGTCACGTTGCGCGACGACAGCCTGTGGAACCTCACGGGCGATTCGAACCTGACGAACCTGGTCAACGACCCCAGCCGGATTCTTTTCTCGGCTCCGATCAATGGCGCCTTCAAGACACTGACCGTCGTCAACTATGTCGGCGAAGGACAAAGCCTGATCGGATTGAATACGGTGGTGGAGGGCGACGGCTCGCCGTCGGACAAACTGGTGATCGATGGGGGATCGGCCACGGGTCAATCTCAGCTGGCGATCACCAACGTGGGTGGCCGGGGTGCATTGACCCGAGCCAACGGCATTCTCGTGGTGGACACGATCGGCGGCGGAACCACCGTTCCCGCCGCCTTCGTTCTCGCCAGCTCGGTCGCGGCGGGCCCCTACACGTATACGTTGGCGCGAGGAAGTCGGGACGGAAGCAACGATCAGGCCTGGTACCTGCGGTCGACGGTGGATTGCCCCGGCGGTCCTTCTCCGCCGTGCCCGTCTCCACCGGAGCCACCGCCGCCTGGACCTCCCGGTCCGGTACCACCTGGCCCGGAACCTCCGGTTCCACCGGCACCGGCGCCTCCGCCTACACCTGTCCCGAACTACCGCGCCGAGGTCTCGCTTTACACCGCGTTACCTGCGCTGGCTTTGCGCTACGGCTGGGCCACGCTCGGCAATCTTCATGAACGCGTGGGCGAAGAGGAGCAGCTGCGCGAGCGTGGCGATCTGCGCGAACGGGATACCTTGAACGGATCGTGGGTGCGTGTGATCGGTGAGTCGGGTGACGCTGATGGTGACCGTCGCGGGATATACGGAGGCGGTCCCCACTACGACTACGACATCCGCGCCATCCAGCTGGGCCTCGATGCCTACGCGGAAGAGCACGACAGCGGCCAGCGCGATCATGCGGGCCTGTATCTGGGGTACGGACGCATCACCAGCGATGTCACGCACTACGACGGAACGAAGGCGGGACGAGACGAGGCCAAGGGTCCGTCGCTAGGTCTCTACTGGAGTCATTTCTGGGACGAGGGCCAATACCTCGACGCCGTATGGCAGGGCACGTGGACCAGGGCGACATCCCGCTCGGTCGACTCCTTCGATCTCGAGCACCGCGGATTTGGTTGGGCCGCATCGCTGGAAGGTGGCTATCCGTTCCACAAGGACACGCAGGTGTTCGAGCCACAGGCGCAGGTGATCTACCAGGCCATCAATGACGGCGACAGCCAGGATGGCGCGGCCAGGGTGCGCTACCGCAACACGGATTCGCTCGCTGCACGCCTGGGCTTACGCTGGGCCAATACGTGGACACTGGAGCCCACGGATGAAGGAATCCGTCGGTTATTCACCGGCTGGCTCCGTCTGAATCTCTGGCGCGAGTTCAAGGGCAGGCCGGTCACGGAGTTCTCTTCCGCCGAGGGGTATGTGCCCTTCAAGGCGAGTCTCCGCGGCTCATGGTGGCAACTCAACGGCGGCATGACGTGGCAGTTGAACCGTGAGACGTCCCTGTACGCCAACCTTGGCTATCAGCGTGGGTTCGGCCGCAACTTCGATGCGTGGGACGGGAAGGTGGGTTTTCGTTGGAACTGGTGAGGGTTTTCATCCTCGTCCGCGGCGGGCCATACTCGCCCTGCTTGCCTGACGCAGACTCCCCTGAACCCCGCATGGAAAGGATCGGATATGAACTGTCTGTCGAAAGCGCTCCTGGTGGCGGCCGTAGTCGCGGTGGCGTGCCCGGTTGCATCGGCCGTCACACCTGATGCATCGACAGGTGGCATCGCGGCAAGCGCGGCCGTTTCCCCGTTACTTGGAAGTTGGTCGCTGGACACATCGCGCTTGCCGATGGCACCGGAGCAGCGCCCGAAGAGCGTCAGGTTCACGTTCGACGACGCCGGTGCCGGAAAGTGGATCACGCACGTCGACATCGTCTATGCATCCGGCGAGGAGAGCCATTCGGTGTCCACGGCGGCGCTCGATGGTACGTATGCGGCCATAGAGAATAGCCCCGAAGCCGACCACGTGGCGCTCGAGCGTCCCGTGCCCAACGTGCTGGTCATGGCGTTGCAGAAGGGTGGGGTTCTCGTTTCGACCCGAATCTACGCTGCGTCACCAGGGGGCAGCGATCTTGTCGAGACCGTGGTTTATCCCGGGGGCGGGGATAGGCCTGTTATGCGAACCAATTATTTCAGGCGGGTTCGTCAGTCAGGTTAGAAGACGCCTGGCTCTATTGCTTCCAGCACCACGGCATTACCGTATCGCGGGATCATTCCCCTAGCGGTACCCATACCTTCGCCGAATGAAAGCGTCCACCGAAAGAGCGCCCGGTCCGCGTGCCAGGAGGATGAGCATGAAGGCGAGCCATTGAATATGGTCTGGCCAGGCTTCCGGATAGATGAAGATCTCGATGACCGACACCATGCCCAGCAACACGCCGACCGCCGCCCGCGTGGCAAGACCCACGAGCACGAGGATCGCGCTACCTATCTCGATCGACGCGGCAAGGTAAGCGGCAAAGTGCGGCGCGAGGAGCGGAACATGGTATTCGTTCTCGAACAGCATCAGCGTCGCATTCCAGTCGGAAAGCTTCTGTGTGCCCGAGCGCATGAAGACGCTGAAGGTTGCCACCCGCGCGACCAGCGCGATGACGGCAAAAGGGATGGCATCGAGAATATCGATCGCCTTGCGAATCACGTTTCGCTGGCGAGGGTTTGCCGCTTCCGAACCTGAGCTCATGAGAACCTTCATTCTGGGGCACGCATGGAGATTCGTGCATAAGGCGCACAGAGAACCTCCTGTTGAATGGCGTCGACCGCGTCTTTCGTGTCGACGGCTGGCGCCGCTGTGGTGACAGGGGAATCATTGCCGGCATCGCCAAGGGTGACCATGAACGTGTATGCCGTCTGTCCGATAGGCCGAACACGTACGCCGGCCGCTCCCATCCAGGCCGCGAAGTAACGAGGCATCGGCTCCATGTCCAGCTGGGAGAGCAGATCCTCCCTGCCGTCTTCGATGGCATCACGAATGGCGTCGACCGGATACTGGACCGCCAGACAGCGAAGCGACCGATCCAGAAGAAGATCGGCGTTCGGCGACAGGCGCAACGGCGTGTCGAATTCGCCTGGCGCATGGTGCGCTACCCGATCGATGACAAGATCGAAACTAGCGACATCCTTCAGGTACGCCAGATGTGCGCAATGTTCTTCCGTGCTGATGAACTCGGGAAAGGAGGCGCCGAACAGGCTCAGGACGGGAGACCGAGGTGGCCGGGCGGCGATGTAGTGATGGGCCACCTGGGTAAAGAACTCGTTGCCCACCAGCCGATGGATCGTCGGGAAGACCAGTTCGAGTGTACGGGTGAGCGAGCCGAACACCGTCTGCCGGTGCAGATCGATGATGTCATCAGCGGACACCGCGCCAGGTCTCCATAAATCGCGAGACCTGCTCTCCTCTCGAAGGACATCCGCGAGGATGGCGCGTTGATTGAGAAGGACGTCATGCATAGGCGTTGGCGACCGTGTCGATGATGCACTGTGCCGTTGCGGCCTCGTCGATCAGGATTTCGAAGGAGGGAAGATTGGTATCCCACTCGACCAGCGTCGGGCGAGGGCCGATCAGCTTCGTCGTCGACTCGAAGAGGTTCCAGACCGCCTCGGCAACCCGCGATCCGTGGTCATCGACGCGTATGAGAGCGCCCGACGTCGCGGATATCGTGGCATGCCCGGCAAGGTGGATCTCACCGATGGCCTCGTGCGGCACGGCGGACAGCATCCGTTGCAATGCATCGTGCGGATCATCCCGATGATTCAGCGCGCTCACGTAAAGGTTGTTGACGTCGAGAAGCACGCCGCAACCCGTGTGCTCTACGAGCGCCGCAAGGAAGTCTGCTTCGCTCCACGTGCTCGACACGTGCTGCCCATACGATGATGGGTTCTCGATGAGTAACTGGCGACCCAGGAAATCCTGAGCCTTCCGTACATGGTTCGCCACGAGTCCAAGCGCACTGTCCGTGTACGGCATCGGCAGAAGGTCCGGCAGGAAGACGCCATCGACGGAACTCCACGACAGATGATCTGAAACGAGCGCCGGACGGTACCGATCGATGAGCCGTCGAAACGCGGTCAGGTGATCGGCGGTTGGTCCCTTGATCGACCCTAACGAGAGGCCGACCGCGTGGAGCGACAGCGGCACCCGCTCGGCGACGATGTCGAGTTCGGACACCGCCATGCCGGCGTACATGAAATTCTCCGGATGGACCTCGACCCAGCTCACACGCCCCGCATTCGCGAGGACGTGTCGATGGTGCGGAGTACGCAATCCGATCCCCGCCCTGGCGGGAATCGGATTGCGGCACGCCGACCGAGCTGCGGTTTTACGCGGCTGCACTACCGTTCTCAGTATTACTTGGCGGCGACCGTCGAGCCGCCTGCGATCTTTTCGCAAGCGCCAGCCGGAAGGTATACGAAGGAGGCCTTGTCACCGGTCTTCGTTGCCTGGCCCGCACACGAGTGGACACCTGCGGCGCAATCGTTCTTGCCTGCCTTGGCGATGCCGTAGCACTTCTCCGAGCCAGAAGGCTGTGCAACCGGGCCCGCGTGGGCCGCCGTGGACAGCGCGGCTGCGAGAGCGATGGTGCCGAGGATGGACGAAGCGGACGTGGTAAGTGCGGAACGTTTCATGCAAAGCTCCTTGGGTTGGGGTTACGTAGTTAATTTCATACGAGACATCGGTGGATCGATAGCCCCGATCGGGGCAAATTTCGGGAGAGGTTCCTACTTCTTCAGCACCGGATACCCCTGGACATAGATCCAGTCGGTACCCTTGGCAGGAACGTGGCAGCCCTGGCAGTCGGTGTGATAGTCGGTGGACGTCGTCTTCTTCGGGTCGGTAGCGTCAAACCACGACCACGCCCAGCCATCTCCCCACAATTTGTTTCCGGGGTGGCTGTTCTTCTCGTCCTTGATCATCACGAACCAGCCTTTCAACTTCTCCGTGTGGCTGACGATTCCCGTTGTCATCGGCGCCGTCTCCGCCTCGTAGACCTCTTTCACGAGTACGTCGCCGTCGGAGAATTTCCCATTCTTCCGGTATCCATCGACTGCCTTGGGCGATGCATAGACCACGTGCATTTCCGCCGCGCCATCCTTTCCCTTGGGCGCCGCGACCGACCAGGTGCCGATGTAGTCGTACGACGTGCGATAGCCGTCGGGCACATGAAATGCGCCGGTGGCGTCAGCGATGGATATCGGCGTGCCGGCAGCTTTCTCCTTCGCGATGGCGGGCATCGCAAGAAGGGCCATGGAGAAAGCGAGTGAAGCTGTGGCGATAGAAATCCTGGAGATCATCGTAGATTCCTTTTAGATGAAGGTGGGCGTCACGGAAGAAGAAGCGGTTGTCAGGCGAAATCCCGCACGTCGTAAAGCCCGTCGAGGTCGCCCAGGTAGTCGCGTTTACCAACGGGTGCGCCGATGCTGCGAAGAATGGCGTGAGCGGATGAGAGATGCAGATAGAACGCGGGGAGCATGGTTTCTACGACGTATTCGACCTTCTCGTCGGTATCGACAAAGACCACGCCTTCCGCCTGCCCGATATAACCGACCGTCTGAGCCAGGCGTGATCTGATCCCCGGCAAATCGCGCTCCGTGGGCGTCGAGAGGTAGTCTTGAAAGTCGAGCAGGGCCACGAGACCGGCGCGAGCGACATCCATGGCGCCGTCGATGTGCTCGAGAAAGGTGGGCGTGCCTTCCGACAGCCGGGCTTCCAGTAAGGACGATAACGATACGTTCTGGGCTATCGCTTCCTCAGCCAGCGCGACGCAGTATCGTTCGGCGACGAAAAGGCCACGCGATAGCGTGGGTACGGCAAGATCTCTAAGGACAATATCCACGTGGTTACCTCTTCAGGATGGGCCATGGAGCGGCGGGCACCTCGCAGTGGAGGGCAATCGATCGGGCCGTCATGACCCACCGGTGTGGATGGCCTCGAATCGCGCATAGACGGCATCCATGACCTGGCTCGACGGGGGCGGTGGTACCGCTGCCCCGTGAGTGAGCAGGATTCCGTACACCATGAAGACGTGGAAGTAGAAATTCGGTACGAGAACGCCCAGGAGATACGCAGCCCCCGGCATGGTCTTGCGGACGCCGCGGAAGCTTTGATCGATCGAGCGCTCACCCGCGACAGCCAGGTATTCGCGTGGAAGGCTTTCGAGGAATTCGAAGGTGGCGGCGACACGTGCTCGCAGGGCATCGAAATCGCCTTCCGTATCGGGAAAGCGTGGCGCATCCACGCCAGCCAATCGGGCGACGCCATTCTTGGCGTTATCGGCCGCGGCTTGCACCTGACGCACGAGAGGAAACATGTCGGGCGCCAGTTTCGCATTCAAGATCGACGATTCATCGATCTTTCGGCGCTCGCAAAGATCCTGGGCAGCGACAAGATATCCATCCAGGAGCGTAAGGCCACGAAGCATCGTGGGAAGCGCAATGGATTCAATGGTTGCACTCATAGGGCGACGTCCTCGTTATCGCCCTTAGTGAACTCGCAATCACCCCGGCTGGGCTACACCCAATCGAGTCGCTGCATGAGTTTTCTTTCGTGACGCGTCGAAGGTCATCTCAGTCGGCGGCCCTGGCCAACGCATAGTCACCGCCTTCTTCGACGGCACGCCGATAGGCGGGGCGCTCTTGCAAGCGACGAATCCAGGTATCCATGGCGGGATAGTCCTTTCGATGGATAAGGAGCGCCGCCACCTCAGCGACAAAACTCAGTTGAATGTCCGCCGCCGTGAATGTGTCGCCCAGCAGGAATGGGCCGCTTCGCAATGAGGCGTCAATGTAACTCAGGTGGAGGTGAAGCTCGGATGCCACGATTCTCTTGAGCGGAGTCCACTTCTGATCGAGTCGGTTCACCGTGCCTTTCATGATCAAAGGTAGCGACGCCGACCCCTCGGCGTAGTGGAGCCAGTGAACGTAACGATCGTAGTCCTCGGAGCTTGGCTCCGGGGCTAATCGACCCTTCCCATGCCGACGGATGATGTAATCGATGATCGCCCCCGACTCGGCGATGGCTCGACCGTCGTCCGTCAGGATCGGTGACTTCCCCAGCGGATGGATGGCCTTGAGGGAGTCTGGCGCCATGCCTGTTTTCGCATCGCGCTCGTAACGCTGGATCTCGTACGGAACGCCCAACTCCTCGAGGAGCCAGGCGATTCGGTGCGATCGGGAATTATTGAGATGGTGAACGGTCAGCATACGACGGCTCCGCTTCGCTCATGGTTCTGACAGAGAACGCACGTTGGTAATGATCGCGATCACAAGCACGGAACCTCGCCCATGACCGTGAAATCGATCGTCGCAAGCGCTCGTTCCCTCGCCTGGGCGGCTTGGTCCCGGTCGAGGAACGCCGTGGCTTGTACGGCGAGGAAATGCAGCGTCTTCAGCCCGGTGCTACCCAACACGGCCGTAAGGTACGGGGTGAGAAAATCGGGCTGGTTCGCGCGGTCGCCCGCGAAGACCCCACCGGATGCGATGCCGATGAATACGGGGCGATCCCGCAGCATTCCCACCTTTCCTCCCGGCGTTGACCTGAAGGTGCGACCCGCGCGAAGGATCTGGTCGATCCATGCCTTGAGGACGGAAGGAACGGTCAGGTTATTCATGGGCGTGCCGATGACGATCACATCCGCAGCCTCGACCTCTTGAATCAGTGATTCTGAATAGTCCAGTGAGCCCGGCGGAGGATCAGCCAGCGTGGCAGGCGACGACAACGCGGTCGCATAGTCGGGCCAGGGATGCGGTACCGGGTCGACAGCGAGGTCCCGTCGATGAATGCGCGCGCCGGGAGAGGCATCCAGAAGCCTCTGGATGATTGCCGCCGAGAGCTGGCGACTATGCGATTCAGGTCGGGGGCTGCAATCGATATGGAGGATGTTCATGCGAGCAACCTCCAGGGCTTCAGCGAGCCCTTCACGGCAATCTTCATGGGTACGCTCCTTGGCCTGGGTCAGATCGTGCCGGCCGGTGTAACGGCGGGATAATCTTTTTCAGGGTCGAATACATTGTTGAAAAAGTTGGTCAGGGAATACATGGCCACGAGCGCCACGATCTCCATCACGTTCGCATCCGTATATCCGGCGCTGCGGACGGCCTGGATGTCGGCATCATCGATGTGTCCTCGGGTCTGGATGACCTTGCGTGCGAAGACGACTGCCGCATCCCTCTTCGCATCGACGGCATGACCCTTCCGGGCGAGAATGATTTCATCAGCCGGCAGCCTGGCCTTCTCGGCCGCGAAGCTGTGAACAGCGAGGCAATAATTGCAGCCATTCGTTTCAGAGACAGCCAGGCTGATGATTTCACGTGTCTTCATGTCGAGCACCTTGTTCAAGGAACTCCGCAGGTCCGCCCACGCGTTGAACGCCATCGGGCTTTGCGCGAACGTCGCCAGCATGTTCGGGGTGAAACCGATGTTCCTGGCGAACATATCGAGGTTCGCTTTCGAGTCGGCCGGCACGTGCTCCGGGCTCAGGGGGACGCTTCTTGGCATCGTCATCTTCCTCGAATCAAGACCTTGGATTTCACACGAATGGGGTGATCGCGCCGCTCAGATCGATCCCGCCGGAGGAACAGCGGGGAAGTCCTTGTCGTGATCGAACACGTTGTTGAAGAAGTTGGTCAGGGAGTACATCGCTACCAATGCGACGATCTCCATGATGTTGGCTTCGGAATAGCCGGCATCACGGACGGACTTCAGATCGGCATCGCTGACCTGTCCTCGTGTCTCGATGACCCTGCGCGCGAACTGGACCGCGGCATCGCGCTTCGGGTCGGTCGCGTGGCCCTTACGGGCGAGGATGATTTCATCCGCGGGCAGCTTGGCCATGTGCTCGGCGGTAAAGCTGTGGACGCCAAGGCAATAGTTGCAACCGTTCACTTCGGAGACGGCGAGGCCGATGCTGTCACGGGTCTTCACGTCGAGCGCCTTGCTCAAGGAGCCGAGCAACGTTGCCCATGCATTGAACGCGATGGGGCTCTGCGCAAAGGCGGCCATCATGTTGGGCGTGAACCCGATGTTCTTGGTGAACGCGTCGAGCGTCGGCTTCGAATCGGCCGGCACCTGTTCGGGGTTGAGCGTAGTGGTCCTGGGCATCGTGGTTCCTTTATTGATCGGGATAAGCGTCAATGGATCGAAGTGAGAGTCAATTAGACGAGGTCCAGTACTTCGTTGACCGGACGGCGTGGCTTCTGCGCCCAATTGCCCGCACGCTCCGCACCGACGGACAGCAGCATGACCGGCACTTCATCCTTCGTGAGCCCGAACTCGCGATGTACGGCGACATCGTCGAAACCGATCATCGGCGTCGACCCCAGGCCCAGCGAACGGGCTGCGTAGATCATGGCCGCGGCACCGAAGGTGGCGGTGCGCACCGCTTCGTCGCGCTGTCGCTGGGGATACGCCATATACAGATCGCGCGCCGGGATCTCCCACTCCGGCACCATCGTCTGCGGCATGACGCCGGATGCGACCAGGGGAGCAAGGCGCTCCGGAATCACGCTGGAATCAGCCAACTGACCGCAGACGATGAAGGTGACGGCGGCGTCGGTGATCGCCGGCTGGCTCCAGGCGATCGGGCTCAGCCGCGCCTTCGCTTCCGGCGAGCGAACGGCAATGAAACGCCAGTTCTGCAAGTGAAACGATGTCGGCGCCGTCGTGCCGATTCGCACGAGCTCGCGGATGTCGTCGTCGCTCAAGGTCGCCTTGGGGTCGTAGTACTTGGCGGAGCTGCGACTCAGGATGGTTTCAATGACGGGGTTGCTCATGGTTGACTCCAGTAGGTGAGATATCAGGTGGCGTTACAAATGAATTTCCCTTTCGCCTGCGGCTGACAGGCGCGCAGGCACCCTGCGCTGGTCGTCAGCGCAGTTCGGACCGGACCGCAGTGGCCGGTCAGCCGTCGAGGGAAATAGGTGGGGGGCGATCTAGGCGGGAGAGCGGGACTTCCCGCTCTCCCGGGTCATCACGGGCGAACGCGGATGACGGACTTCCCTTTGCGCCGCTCTTTCGAGTTGATCGCGGCGATGGCTTCGTCGAGGGTCGAGACTTTGCCGATGTTGGTTCGCAGCCGGCCGTCTCGCACGCGCTGGACGATTTCGGTGAGTTGGGAAGGGTTGGCTTCGACGACGAAGTCGATTACCCGCGTGCCATCCGGTTTCGCCTCATAGGGTCCGACGACCGACACGACCGTGCCCCCTGAACGAACAAGACGCGCGGAGCGCATGCCGACGTCGCCACCGATGACGTCCAGTACGAGATCGACTTCGCCGATGTCTTCAAGGGCCTGATTATCGAGGTCGATGAACTCGTTGGCACCAAAGTCGAGAGCCGCATCACGATCGGCGGCGCGCCCCGTACCGATGACGTAGGCGCCAAATTCGCGAGCAAGTTGCGTCACGATCGAACCGACGGCGCCCGCTGCGCCATGGGCGATCACGCGCTGCCCAGGTTGAAGGCGTCCATGCACAAGCAGCCCCTGCCACGCGGTCAGGCCGGAAATGGGAAGGCTTGCGCCCACCGTGAAATCCACGTCCCCCGGCAGCGGCGCGAGATTACGCGCTTCCATCGCCACATACTCCGCCAGGCTCCCATCGCGATACCAATCGGCGAGTCCGAACACCCGCTGTCCGACGGACAATCCCGTCGTGCCGTAACCGAGAGCGGTGACCACGCCTGCAAGCTCGTGCCCGGGGATCGTTGGCGTCCGGTTACGGTCCGTCCGATCGGTCCAGGTCGAAGGCCATTCGAGCTCCGTATTGACAAACCCGGCTGCATAAACCTGAACAACGACGTCGTTTATCGCCGCTTGCGGCTCTGGCCGCTCCACTAGCTTCATCCCGGCCGTTCCCGCAGCCTGGTCGGTCACCACGATGGCTTTCATGGACACTTCTCTCCTGGTCAGATACGTCTTCGGGAAGATAAAGGTCCTTCCCGGTGCTGTTGGCTCGAGAAGAGTTTCCGCCGAAGTACCGTGCAGAAGATCCGGCTATGGAATCCAACGTTCCGCGACCATCGATGTGCCCCGGCCAGCCAGGGGAGAATTCAGGCGTGCTGCGAGCGGGTGGTCGACTGGCATGCCACGATGGGGTCGGCGGTGGATTCCGTCGACGCATCCTTGGCCTTCTCCGACGCGGCGCGGTACTCAGATGGATCCATGCCAAATGCCTTGCGGAAAGCACGCGCAAAGCTGCTTCGACTTTCATACCCGGTATTGCGAACGACTTGCTCGATGGGCACCTGCCCTGTCTGGAGCTGCTCGGCGGCCTGACGCATTCTCAGGTCGCGCAGTACATTCATCGGCGGCTGGCCGACGATATCCGTGAATCGTGCCATGAAGGCCGATCGACCCAGGTAGGCGGTTTGCGCCAATGAATTGACCGTATGAGGCCCGCCGGGGTTGCTCGCCATTTCGGCGAAAGCCCGGGCGATCTGGGGATCCCGGAGGAGGGAGAAGCGCTCCACCCAGGTGTTGTTCGAATGGAGCGAGCGGCGAAGAATGTGGACGATGACGAGCTTAAGAAGGGCGGAACTCATGGCCCCCGAGCCGACCTCCTGCGTGACGAGCTCGGCTATGGCGCTCTTGAGCGTCTCGTCCAGCCGATCGGCTTCGGTAAATTGCTCGACGATGGGCGTCGTCAGCGTGTGGAACAGATCCACCGCCGAGCCGTAGCACGCATCGAAATAGCCGCAGATGAGGATGACCTCGGGTTCTCCCTCGCCGGCAACGATATGCTTGACCGAGTCCTTCGACACGGCAACCAGAAGCCCGTCGACCGTGCGCAGGTTCTGCAGTCCACGATGGAAGCCCTCTGCCTCAATGCGAAATGGCGCATTCGGCGGCACGATGACCAGGGTGTGCGGTTTGAGTTCGACCGGCGCGCATCCCTTGATGATCAGGCGCCCACTGCCGCGGATGTTGTAGTGGATGCCGGGTGCGTGGATCCCGCCCATCTCCAGACAATAGCCCTGGCTGACCAGGCACTCGGCGAGCGCCACGAAACTCACCTCAAGACTCCCGAGGAGTCGGTTGAGGTCTTGCGGCGAAATGCGTACGGCCGGTCCAGTCACCACTGCGTCACCCAATAAGATCGAGAATCGTTGGAGTGCAGGCAGCCGACATCTTTCTGTGCCCGCCGAACGAGCCGCACAGTCAGATTATCGGCATTGGCACCGTAATAATCGGCCACTCGTGGCCGGCTGTCCACGGATTCTAAAGTCTCACGCTGATCGTGGACTAATGGACTCTCCGGGTGGACTTGTTGCACAAATCGCAACAATCGCAGCCCTCAGTTCTCGCACGCTTCCCTCATGGCCCGCATGTGAGCGGTCGTTCCGACGGCTATATCGGTCATTTCACCTGGACGTATCAATCGCGTCTCGATATCCGACCCGCGGGCGACGGTCACATGAATAGGGCACCGCGTGGACACATCGATCAGGGCGTGGATCTGCGCCGGAGTCAGGCGCCCGTCAATCTCGATTTCCACGAGAAACCGGTCCCTCGAGGCCAGCGCCGGACGATCGTGGCTGACCCGCACCACCAATTGTTCCAGGGGCCATTCACGATCCGTGGCGTAGCGGCGCATCGTCATCAGGGCGCAGGAGCCCAACGACGCGCTGAGCAGGTCGAAGGGCGTGGGTCCCGATCCCATTCCCCCTGCGCCGAAGGGCTCATCGACAATCAAGGTGGAAGAGGCCGAGCGCACGACAACCTGATACGGACCGTACTTTCCTTCGCTCATGCAAACCGACTCGGGGCCAACGTCCGTCATAACGATAGTCTCGGTCTTTGAAGTGCCGGCGGCGGTAGCGTGCTGTTGCGGCCAGGGTCCTTTCTTCAACACATCGGGGGCTGTATTCATGGCCCCACTCTATGAAGGCTGTCGAAATATCGGGTCCAGTTATGGTGTCCAATAATCCGAAGCTTCACTCAAGACACGGTTAGTGAGTTGTGCATAAGCGGCAAGCCTGGCATCGAGACCCGCACGACGATCTTGAAAGCGGTTCTTCGCGGATGAATGGGTCGATGTTCCGGACGATGGGTTGCGAACCCGATAGCAAGATGTTCGGAAAGCCCATCACTGCGGTGACCCATGACAGTATCCCTCGCCAATAGTCTGTTGCCCTCCCTGATTCGAGGGCTCGTTGTGCTCCGTATGTACCTCGACCGGATCCATGCCGCCGCGGCATCCGCGTCTGCCGCCGAGAGCGAATACCTCGATGCGCGGCTTGCCGACGACATGCTGCCCTTCAGGGCGCAGGTGCAGCGCGCGACGGACACGGCCAAGGGTGCCGCGGCGCGACTGGCCGGCATCTCGCCTCTATCGCTTCCCGATACGGATCGCACCGTGGACGAACTGAAGGCCAGGGTGGCTAGAACCATCGCGTTCATCCGCTCTATCGATCCATCCGAGATGGAAGGATCCGAGCACATGATGTACGACCAGCGGTTCAGGGGCGCCCACTACGCCATGCGGGACCAGGACTATGTGGACGCCTATGTGCTGCCCAACTTCTACTTCCACATTGCGGTGGCCCACGCGATCTTGCGTAACAAGCGAGTGAACGTGGGTAAGGCGGACTATCTGGGCCAGATAAAGGGCTATGCCATCGGTGGATCGGACACGTTGGAAGGACGCCTGCGATTCCTTAGCTTTGAACAGAGCGCGGCATGGTTGACCGCGTATGACATGCGCGATGACTCGCAACTGGACGCACTCGACGGCAGTGGTGTCAGTTTCGCCGCCGATGTGGCCTCTATTCTTCCGTCGGCACTGATCGCCAGCATTCTCGGCCCGGAGCGCGTCTTGCCGACACCCGTGATGGTGCGCTTCACGACGTGGACCTGGGACGACGAGTACGAAAAGGATCCCACGGCGGAGTACCGGTTGGCCCAGGGCGACTCCCGTCCTTTATTGGCGGTGCCGGGTTGGGTATTCCCGCCGGACCGGGTCGAGGACCTTCGCCTGATCCTCTCGTTGGCCATCGAACGTCGTTGGACCGCTTCCTTGTATCTCACGGACCACCGGACGACGGTCCGTTTGATCGACGATGCGCGAATCGAAGTGTATGCGAGCGATCCCGAGGTGGGTGACGCCATCCGCAGGCGCCTCACCGGCCTCGGCGCATTCTGCGGGCCGTGCCGGCTCCCCGATCTCCTGCATTGACTGGCCGGGCGCAACCTCTCAGTGGGGGTTGCGCTCGGCAAGCTTACCGGTGACAGGTAATCCCTCTCCCGTGACTATCGCCGGGGCCTTGTCGCCTTATGCCTCCACGGGCGGCGCCGATCGAACGGTCAGTTCGAACCAATGTTCCTTGCCCTTCGCATCGTGGTATTTGCGCAGCTCGGGGAGGAGTTCATTTTCTTCGCACCACGCTGCAAACGTTTTCCATACCGCGTTGTATGGATGCGTCGGATTTCGAATGTCGTAGCCCGGGTTCCATCGGAACGTCTGCAAGATCAGCGCAATGGTGGCGTTCTGGCCTGCGCCAAGCTGGACGGGCCTGATCTCCGCGCCGGCGAGGATGCGTGTCGTGAACTGCGTCTTCGCCGTGTCGAAGAATTCAAGCACCTGCCGCAGGTCCTGTTGCGCGCAGGGTCCTTGCTGATCTGCCTGGTGTTCGAGATCGCGCATGCAGTCGGCTTTCGCACAGCGCTCCGTCACTCGAAGCATTGCACCTAATGTCGTGCTCATACAGATAGTCCCATGGGAATGGCCGTAATAGCAGGCGCCGGAAGAGTGGTCCCGTCCGTGCGCTACCGGATTTTTACACCGTCTTGCGCAGGCGACGCCGGCTGGCCCCAGCCGCCACCGAGGGCGCGGATCAGGTTCACCGTTGACGTGGCTTGGACACCGCGCAGCCTGACCGACGTAAGACGGGCCTGAAGCACCACGCGTTCCGTATCGATGACATTGAGATAAGCGACGGACCCTTCTTCGTATTGGGTCTTCGACAACTCGGAAGCACGGGTGGACGCGGCAACTTCCTCACCCTGGACACGCGTCTGATCCTGAAGAATGCGTAGATTGACCAGGTTGTCTTCCACCTCCTGGAAGGCCACCAGTACCTGCTCACGATACCGGGCTACGCTTTCCTCGTAGCGAGCCTTCGCATTGGCGAGATTTCCCTTGCGCACGCCCCCGTCAAAGATCGGCAGGGTAGCCGCGGTGCCGACGAGCGGACCGAGCAGAAAGCTCCGACTGGACCACTTGAACAGGTCGCTGAAAGCGGACGACTCATAACCGCCCGTGCCCGTCAGCACGATGGACGGAAAGTACGCGGCCCGGGCCACACCGATGCGAGCGTTCTCGGCGGCCATCGCCCGTTCGGCAGCGGCAATGTCTGGCCTTCGCTCCAGCAGTGCCGACGGCATGCCGGGCGGAATAGCCACCTCCACCGGCTCCAGTGGCATCGGTTGCAGCGTGAACTCGGATGGCGCCTTGCCTAGCAGGACGGCCAGTGCGTGCTCCGACGCGGCCCTTTGACGCGCAACGGTCATCGCATCGGAGGTCGCCGAGGCGAGTTCCGCCTTCGCCTGCGCCAACTCGAGATCGCTGACCTCTCCGGCTTCGGCACGGTGCTGAATGAACGTGAGAGCCTCCGTTCGAAGATCCACGGCACGACGATAGACCGCCTGCTCGGCATCGAGCTCGCGCAGGCTGAAGTAGTTTTGCGCCACGTCGGCTTGGAGGGCCAGCTGAACGGATCGGAACAAGGCTTCGCTTTGTTGCGTGTCGGCGTGGGCCGCGCGCACCGTGGAGGCGACACGACCGAAGAGGTCCGCCTCATACGAGATGTTCGCTTGCGCCCGCCACACCGTCTGGGCGTCCGGGCGAGGAGCATTCCCTGGGACACCGAACGAACCGGGCGCGTTCTGCTGACGCGACGGTCCGAAACCAGCGGACACATTCGGGAAGCGCGCGGCACCGGCCACCCCTTCGATGGCTCGCGCCTGCTGCACACGCGCTGCCGCGGCGGCCAGATCCTGATTGGCCGCCAGTGCCTGGTTCTCGAAAGCATCCAGCTGGCTGTCCTTGAAGACCTTCCACCACTCGCCTCGAACCGCGTCCTCGGAGGGCACGCCGGTCTTCCAGGTGCCGGCCTCGCCGGGAGCCAGTGTCTCCTTGAATGCGGAAGACGGGGGCGCTGCCGGAACGTTGTACTTCGGAGCCAGGGAGCAACCATTCGAGCCGGCCAACAGCAGCGCCGAACACATCACCATCGAGACCGTCTTCATGGTGTGCTCCCCTGGGTCGCGTCCTCGATGCCGATGACACGGCCATTCTTTCCGTGCTTGTCCTCGAGGCGGTGCGCACCGGCAAGGTATCGCAGCAGCACATAGAACACGGGCGTGAGCATCAGGCCGAAGAAGGTGACGCCCAGCATGCCAAAGAAGACCGCGATTCCCATGGCATGGCGCATCTCGGAGCCCGCACCGGAAGACAGGACCAGTGGCAGGACGCCCATGATGAAAGCGATCGACGTCATCAGGATGGGGCGCAGGCGGAGCCGGCTTGCCTCGATCGCGGCATCGACGATGGAGCGGCCCTGGATCTCCAGCTCTCGTGCGAACTCCACGATCAGGATCGCGTTCTTCGACGCCAGTCCCACCAGAACCATCAGGCCCACCTGGGTAAAGATGTTGTTGTCACCGTTGTCCAGCCAGACGCCGGTCAACGCACAAAGGAGGCTCATCGGAACGATGAGGATCACCGCCAACGGAAGCGTCAAGCTTTCATAGAGGGCTGCCAGCGTCAGGTAAACCAGAAGAAGGCTCACGGGGAAGACCACCAGCGAAGCATTGCCGGCGATGATTTGCTGGTAGGTCAGGTCCGTCCATTCGAGCTTGAACCCACGGGGCAACACTTCCGCGGCGATGCGTTCGATGGCGGCCTGCGCCTGGCCGGACGAATACCCAGGGGCAGGGCCCCCATTGACGTCGGCGGCCAGATAGCCGTTGTAGCGCACGACGGATTCGGGGCCATACGTCGTCGATACCTTGACCAGGGATGCCAGGGGAATCATTTCACCGGCCGCGTTCCGGGTTTTCAGCAGCCCGATGTCTTCGGGGTGCGCGCGGAACGGCGCATCCGCCTGGACGCGCACCTGGAAGACGCGACCAAACCGATTGAAGTCGTTGACGTACTGGGAGCCAAGATACACCTGCATGGTATTGAAGACGTCGGTCACGGCCACGCCTAGTTGCTTGGCGTTGTCGCGGTCGAGATCCACTTTCAGCTGGGGGACGTCGATCTGGTAGTTGGAGAAGGTCGGACCGAGTTCGGGTGTCTTCGCCGCCTTGGCCAGGAAGGCTTTCAATGCGTCGTTCAAGGCACTGTATCCAAGCGCTCCGCGGTCTTCGATCTGGAACTTGAAACCACCGAGGGTGCCCAGGCCGAGCACGGGCGGTGGTGGAAACACGGCGATGAACGCACCTTTTATACCGGCATACTTTTCATTCAACGCCGCAGCAATCGCTCCAGCTGACTCCGCATCGCCGTGGCGCTCCTTGAATGGTTTGAGTTTGAGGAACATGACCACGGCGCTCGATGAATTCACGAAGCCGTTGACCGATAAGCCCGGGTGCTGCACGGCATGTTCGACACCTGGCTGCTTGAGTCCGATGTCACCCATTTCGCGCGTGATCGCCTCGGTTCTGTCCAACGAGGCGCCGTTGGGTAGCTGGGCGATGGCGATGATGTATTCCTTGTCCTGCGCAGGCACGAAACCACCGGGCACGATGTGGCCCAGGAAGGCGGCCATGGCGAGCAGGACCAGGTACACGACGACCATGCCACCCTTGTGATGGATCACCCGGGTGACCGCGCCGCCGTAGTGTTCCGAACCGCTTCGGAAAACCCGGTTGAATCCCGCGAAGAACCCGCCGAAGGCCTTGTCCATGCCTCGGGTCAACCAGTCTCGGGGTTCGTCTCGACCTTTCAGCAACAGCGCAGCCAGCGCCGGCGACAGCGTGAGCGAATTGAATGCGGAGATCACCGTGGAGATGGCGATGGTGATCGCGAACTGCTTGTAGAACTGTCCCGTCAGGCCCGACATGAATGCCAGCGGCACGAAGACCGCCACGAGGGTCAGGGCAATCGCGATGATGGGCCCGCTCACCTCACTCATCGCCTGATAGGTCGCATCCCGGGCGGAAAGGCCCGATTCGATGTTTCGTTCGACGTTCTCCACGACCACGATGGCGTCATCGACCACGATACCGATCGCCAGCACCATGCCGAACAACGACAGTGCGTTGATGGAATAGCCAAACAGGAGAAGGAGCGAGAATGTACCGACGATCGACACGGGAACCGCCATAAGCGGAATCAGTGACGCTCGCCAGGTCTGAAGAAACAGGATGACGACCAGCACGACGAGCGCGATGGCTTCGATGAGTGTGTGGACGACCGCCTCGATGCTGGATCGAACGAAGGTCGTCGGGTCATACACGATGGTGTATTCCACGCCTGGCGGCATGTCGACCTTGAGTTCCTTCATCGCTTCGCGAACGTCGTGCGATACCTGAAGGGAGTTCGCCCCGGGCAGCTGGAAGATCCAGAGCGCTGCCGCTTGCTTGTTGTCCAGCAGCGCGCGGGATCCGAACTCGGCTGCGCCAAGCTCGACGCGCGCGACATCCCGCAAGTGCGTCAACGCTCCGTTCTGGCTCTTCAGGACGATGTCACGGAATTCCTCTTCCGATTGCAGGCGGCCCTTGGCATTGATATTCAGCTGGAGAGGTACCGGCCCGTCCATGGGCGAGCCACCGATGACACCCGCGGCCACCTGGACATTCTGCTCCCGGATGGCGGCCACCACATCCGCCGCGGTCAGGTTGCGCTCCGCCAGCTTCTTGGGGTCGACCCAGGCGCGCATCGCGTAGTCACCGGCGCCCTTGATCACCACCTGGCCGATTCCCGTGATGCGCTTCAGGCGCTCCTGCACGTTGATCAGCGCATAGTTGCGCAGATACGTCTGGTCGTAGCGATTGTCCGGCGAGATGAGGTGTACCGCGAGCGTCAGCGTCGGCGACGACTTGATCGTGGTGACGCCGAGCAACTGTACGTCCGGCGGAAGCCTGGGGAGTGCCTGTGCAACGCGGTTCTGAACCAGCTGCTGTGCCTTGTCGGGGTCGGTGCCCAGGCGAAAGGTCACGGTCAATGCCATGTTGCCGTCGCTGCTTGCTTGCGACTGCATATAGAGCATGCCTTCCACGCCGTTGATCTGTTCCTCGAGCGGCGAAGCCACGGTGTCCGCAAGTACCTTGGGATTGGCACCTGGGTAGGAGGCATACACCACCACCGACGGAGGAACGACTTCCGGGTACTCGGAGATGGGCAACTGGAAAACCGCGATCACGCCTGCGAGCAGGATCAGCGTCGACAGCACGCCGGCGAAAATCGGTCGATCAATAAAGAAACGGGAGATGTTCATGGCGTCTCGATCCGGGCGATCGTCGGGTTCACGGGCGGGTGGCCGGCGAGGCTTCGCCCGTCATGGGGACGACGCTGGCCTTGACCGCGTCACCAGGATGAATCCGCTGCAAGCCGTTCACGACGATCTTCTCGCCCGGCTTCAGGCCGGCATCGATGACGCGAAAACCGTCGACCATCGAACCGGGGAAGACTTCCCGATACTGAGCGGCGCTCTTCTCGTCCAGCACGAAGACAAACTTCTTCGCCTGGTCCGTCGAGATCGCGCGATCGTCGATCAAGATGGCCGGATGCGCCGCTCCGCCGCCGACAGCCACGCGCGCGAACATGCCGGGAAGCAGCGAGCCGTCTGCGTTGGCGAATGTCGCGCGCACGCGAATGGTTCCACTGGAGCCATTCAACTGGTTGTCCACCGAGGCGATCTTGCCCGTCCGTGAGAAGCCGGCTTCGTCGGCGAGACCAAGCCGGGCGGGAACGTCATGCCCGCTGGCATGGCTCAGGTACTTCAGGTAGGTCTGTTCGTCCATATCGAAGCCCGCGTAGATCGGGTCCATCGATACAAGCGTGGTCAGGGGAGGGGAGTTCAGTCCCGCCGCGACGATGTTGCCGACGGTCTGCTCCGCCCGGGACATGCGACCACTCACTGGCGCGGTGATCCGGGTGTAGCCGAGGTTAACCTTCGCTTCTTCGAGCGCGGCCTCTGCCGCCTTCACCTCGGCGGCAGCTTCCAGCGCCGCATTGGCGCGATCGTCGTAATCGCGCCTGGCGATGGCATTGCCGGACAGGAGCTTCTGCGCGCGCGTGTAATCGTCGGACGTGAATTTTTGCTTTGCGTGCGCGGAAGCCAGTTGCGCGGCGGCGCGATCGACGGCGGCGGAGTAGATGCGTGGATCGATGAGAAAAAGCGGATCGCCTTTCCTCACCATCTGACCGTCCTTGAAGTAGACAGCCACGATGGTGCCTGGCACCTGGGCACGGATGTCGACGTGGTCGATCGCCTGCAACCGGCCCGAGTAGTCCTGCCAGTCGGTGATCGATTTATCGATGACTACGGCGACGTCGACGGCGGCGGTAGCGCCTGACTGAGGGGCGGGTGGTTTACCGCAAGCGGTGAGCGATATCGCCAGGGCGATCGGTAGACCCCAGCTGACAGCCTTGGTGATGGAGCCACGAGCGACATTCATTCTATTGGTCCCTTGCAGTGCGTCGTCGGCAGATGCGGCGATGCCTGAGAGTGTCGCGAGGTGGTTTGGCGGTGGATAGAATTCCGGAGCCCGCATTTTGGACAGCATGAAACGGCCCACAGGAGTCGGGCTGATAACGAAGCGGCGTGTTGGTTGAGCCGTGCGGACGCTGGCTTGGTGCTACCGATCCCTATTTGGCGATAGCACGCAGATCGGCGGGCAAGTGCCCGTTCCGATTACGAGATATCAAGGATGCCCCGGAGAATGGCGATCGTGACGGCATGTGTCCGATCGTTGGCGTGCAGCTTCGACAAGATGGATTTCATCCGGGTCTTGACGGTCTCCTGTGCCAGCTCCAGCTCTTCACCGATCTCACGATTGCTCATGCCGCGGGCGGCAAGGCGAAGTACGCCTAGTTCGCGCGCGCTCAGGAGCTCCGCGCCGCGGTAGGTGCCCATGCTGTCGAGCGCATTGGGCGATATATGGCGACGGCCACAGTAGGCGGAGCGAACCGTTGCGACGATCTCGTCGCTCGAGGCAGTTTTCAGAAGATAGGAAGTGGCTCCCAGTGCCATCGCCCGCGACACGCGTGCATCGCCCAGGTAGGTCGTCAGCACCACGATGGACGCATCGGGTGATGCGCTGCGAATCGCTTCGATCGCATACGCGCCGTCGTAGCGAGGCATTTGCAGATCCATGAGAACCACATCCGGATGCAGCCTCGCATAGCTTTCGACCGCCTCGGCGCCGTCGGCTACCTCTCCCACGATCTTCATATCCCGTTCTATTTCAAGCGTCGATCTGAGCCCCTCCCTCATCATGGGGTGATCGTCGGCGATGAGTATTCGGATGATGAATTCGTGAACCATTGCGTCTGATCCCTTGTGGCAATCTCATCATGAACATGATACCCCGGTGCATGAATGTTGCACGCAAGCGAGATGGAGTGCAGCACCCGTTTGGGTGCTTGGATGTCTTTACGCTTTTTGCTGCGACGGTGTGTCGAAACACCATCAAATCCGGGGAAAAAGCGACTCCTTTGAGTCTTGCCGAAACTCGACTCAGGGTCGACGCTAGGGACGAACAAACTTGCGACCGGCTGATCGCGACAGGATATCGATCGGCATAAAAGGAGCCCTCGTTCTGGGTTGCGTCTGCTCGCCTGGGCATCGGACCTACCAAGGCGATTTCAAAGGTAAGTGAGAAGCCGCCATGGCGAAGATCACACAGAGTTGTCGCATCGAACATATCTTCGGTGTTCGAGAGATATCGTCCTTCGTTACTTTTTCGCGTTTGGGACAACCCCTCACGGTGGCGGAACTGGCGATGGAATCGGGTGGCGGTCGCCAGGGTCATTCGCCCGCGAATGACGACGCTTATCTCGTCATCACCAATGTCGGGTCGCCGTGTCGAATGAGCTTCGCGCGCGGCGTCCGGCCGGCCTTTGACGATGTCGTCCCGGCCGGACGCACGATCGTCGTCGACCTGGCGGAGCCCTTCGATATCTCCTGGTCCGGCCCCCTGAAAGCGGTTGCCGCCTACCTGCCACGACACGCGATCTTCGAGGGACGCAAGGGCTTTGAAACGCATTCGCTCAAGGACAATGCGCTGCTGGACGATGATCTACTCAGCGCCATCATGGCTTGCCTCAGGCACACGGCCGGCCCGACGAACCCCGATGAGTTCGAGATGTTCGCGCGGCAGCTTCTGGCAGCCGCATGTTCCCGTCTCGCCCGCACCCATTCGATACCCATGAGCGAACATCGCTTGTTGAGCGTGGCTTTGTCGGAAGAGCAACTGAAGACTGCCATCGATTACATCCTCGAGAACCTCGACGTGCCGGTTTCCATGCATAAAGTGGCCGCCGTGTGCGGGTTGCCTTATCGCTTGTTCTGCCGGGCGTTCAAGGTATCCATTGGGGCTTCTCCTCATGATTGGGCGATGGCGACGCGGGTGGAGCGATCAAAACGACTGATGCAGGATGCGTCGTTGCGCCTGAGCGACATCGCACTCGCGGTTGGATTCTGCGACCAGAGCCACTTCAATCGCGTCTTCACCCGATTCTCCGCATGCACGCCGGGCGAGTGGCGACGGAACTATGAGGCGGAACGGGCGCCGGGACCTCGGGAACCCGCTTGAGGCATTCCCGAGGGAGAGCTTCAATCTGGTGTCGCGGTTCGAAGGTGTATGTGAGATACCTCGCTTAGTTCGCCGCTACCTGGATCGGGATGCGCAAGACGACTCCCGTCCCACGATCGTTCTTTCGGAAAATGGTGAGCTTCGCATCCAGCGCGGAAGCGCGCTCATACATGCCGAGCACCCCGAAGTGGCCGTAACGTTGCCGCTCGTTCACCACCCGGTTGTCGATGCCACAGCCGTCGTCCTCGACGCATACCGTGAGTGACCGGTTACGGAAAATCATCTTGACCGTCACGGCTTCGCACCCGGAGTGGGTCACCGCGTTGCGAATGGCCTCGCGCGCGATGTCGAGCACGTCGGTGGCTACATCGATGGGCAGGGAGCGTTCGCGACCCCGAACTTCGAAGCGGAATTTCACCTGGGCAAGTGCTGTCTCGACATCACCGTCTCCTCGAATCAGGTTGGCGACGTACTGGCGTTCTTTTCCATTGTTTCGTAGTTGGAAAATCTTGTCGCGGCCTTCGATGACGATCGCACGCGTCTGGCGTGCGACGTCCCTGATCTGCTCCCGGCTGTCTTCCGGAAGGCAAGGGTCCTTGCCCCACGTATCAAGCCGGAGGAGCACGGACTGGAAGGCCTGCAGAAGCGTGTCGTGCAAGTCGCGCGCGATACGCTCACGCTCCATCTGGCGCGCTTCCGACCACGCCCTGGCTCGCGCACCGCGCTTGCCTATGCGGTCGCGGATCACGATCCAGAAGATGATCGCCGCCGGGACAGCATGGCCCGAGTACAACCACCAGGGCCCTAATGAGGTCATCTCGCCACTGCAGATAGGGTTCTCATGCTCAGGATCGTCGCATGGTCGTGACGGCTGGCCGTCCGACATGTCGTGCAAAAAGTCCGTAATTGCCCGCCAGGGGGGACTTGGGCACTCGACGATCGGGGCGTCCAAGATGTAGCAACGCGCGGCAAGCGGATATTTCCTCGAGCATCGTCGTTCAGCTGGCCTCTTTCGAGGCTTGCCCGGTCAGACCGGATGGACGAACCTGAGCGGACCACGCCATCTGCGACGTTGCCCGTGACCATGACGTTTTACTCCGAGAAGGACCTGGCTCGAGTGCGCCACGCCTTCAAGACCGCATGCTCGGACTTGCTGATAGCCCACAGCGCGGAAAGGCGAGGGCCGATCGATCGGGACCGGGTGACCGAATGCGTCAACGCCTTGCTCGATGCGCTGATGGAACTGGAAGTCGTGGAAGAAACCATGCGCATCGAAGGGAACTTCAGCCTGGCGCCAGAGGACGTCGAGCACATTCGGCCGGCCGAACGTGCCATCAAGGTACCTGGCGGTTCCTCTTAATCGACGGGTTCGACCAGGAACGGCGCCCTGATGGGCACGGTTTCATCGATGAGGATTTCCGCGGCGGGATGGCTTGGGCGCCTGTCAGGCCAACCCTCCGCGAGCCACCGGTTATAAGGGACGAGGGTGTCCGGCCCCCGCCGCGCAGGCTTGCTTCGCGCATCGCCGGTGTTGATGGGCGTGACGAACGCTCGGTCACCGAAATGGCCAAGTAGCGCCGTCGTGCTGAAGGTCAGGACGACCTGGTCTTGCGCGGCGCACGTACGCAGATGGCGATCGAGACGTTCCCTGCTTGGCCAAAAGAAGACAAAACGGTTCAACAGCGCGTACCAATCGCCAGGTGTCATTCCACCCTCCAGTGCGCCGGCCAACGTTGATGGCGGTATGGGACGCTGGTCGCGGATGGAAACGCCGTTGGGGAGGCTGAGTCCCCTTGGCCGGTGCATCCGCATGAACAGGGCTTTCTGTTCCTGCTCCAGGTCCGTGAGGTCCAGTAATCGTTCGGTGCTCATCAGCCCGTGCTGCAAAATGGACGGCAGATTCTGAGCTTTTGTCAGGTGGTACACATGTTCGGGGTGGCGGCGTCGGCGCATCTTGCGGGTCCGGCGAATGTCTGCCGTGAAGCATCAGGCCGCGCGTAGCACCAAACATCTTCCAGATGCGCTAAATCTTCCGGCATATCAGCTATGCGCGTTCTTCACGACGCTGGCACGGGATGACGCGATACGTCACCGGCACCTATCCGGGAAGGCGACCGAAATAGTTCGATCAGGGGCGACTCCAATGAGGGTATCGCCCGTTGGGCATGGGGCTTACGGTACGTTCCCGGAGACAACCTCGCATCGTCCACTGGAGAAACCCATGAATGACCCGACCATCGATCGCCGGACCTTTCTCGCACGCGCAGGTGTCGTGACGGCAAGCCTTGGAGCAGGAATCCTGCTCAGTAGAAGTGCGATGGCGGCCCCGACCGGCGCATCGAGCGATGTGGGAGTCATACAGACGGCGCTGGCACTGGAACATGAGGGCATCGCGGCTTATCGCCTCGCGGGTAAGAGCGGCTTGCTTTCGCCCGGCACGCTGAAGGTCGCCACGATCTTCATGGGTCACCATCAGATGCACCGCGATTCCCTGGCGAAACTCGTGACACAAGCCGGCGGTACGCCCGTTGAGCCGAAGACTGACGCCCAGTATGTCGCCGAACTGAAGCTGGGTAGCCTGAAGTCCGAAGGTGATGTCATCGCTCTCGCCACGTCTCTCGAACGCGGTGCGGCTAGCGCGTACATCGGCCAGGTGACGTCCTTGAAGGATCCGAAACTGGCGAAGCTGTTCGCGTCGATTTCGGCTGATGAGGCAATCCATTGGACCACCCTCAATAATGCAGCCGGCACCGCGATCCCCACGTCGGCGTACGTGTTCGGTTGAGGGAGCTTCGGATGTATCAGCGTACGAGCGACGCGTTCCACCGACGCATGCGAGTTGCCGTGGTGACTCTCATGCTTTCGACTGGCCTGGGTCAGGCCATGGCGTCCGACGACGATGTCGCCAAAGGAAAGGCGCTTTATGAGACGACGTGCGGTGGTTGCCACTCCGTCGACGAGGATCGTATCGGGCCTCATCACCGCGACATCGTCGGCCGTCCGGTGGCTAGTGCGCCGGGCTTTGATTATTCCACGGCGTTGAAGATGCTCGGCGGTACGTGGACGCCCGAGCGCCTGGATGAATGGCTGAGCGGCACTCAGAAGATGGCGCCCGGAAGTAAGATGTACCTTGAACTCGATGACCCTCATCAGCGGCAGCTGATCATCGCCTTCCTGGAATCGGTTTCGATGAAAGCGCCCGCCAAGGGAACCGTCGATACCCACGGCCCCTAGTTGCGGGCCCACCGAAGCGAAACCCGACGACACGCCCGGCGAAAGGAGGAAATATATGAACTCTCGAGACCGCCCATCCAAAAAGCAGGAAAGCGAGCTGACCCTGTCGCCCGAGATCGGTGACAGGATCAGCGACAAGTCGGCGCCGCCCGGCGAGGACACCGTTCGAGACTGGATCGGGCCCGGCGCCTACAGGCACTGGATGAAGTTGCGCGACTGGATCGACACGACTTACCCCGGTGTCTTCACACCGGAGTGGATTTACGGTGGCAAGAAGCGTGGTTGGAGTCTTCGCTACAAGAAGACCAAGGCCTTCTGTACTCTGCTGCCGGAATACAAGCGGCTCTCGGTCCAGGTGGTGCTCGGGCGAGCGGAGCGAGAGAAGTTCGAGGAGCGGCGTTACGCCTGGCGCCCCGAGCTGATCACATTGTACGACGAGGCCCGTGAGTACCCGGACGGGAAGTGGCTCACCATCGCGATCGCATCCGCTGCTGACAGGCACGATGTGACGGAACTCGCCGGCATGAAGCGCCCGCCACTATCGTCCCGTTGAACGAGCGGTAGTGCTCCCTCGCCGCGGTGCCCTCAAGGATCATCGTGACCCATGAACGATCCTCGAGGGCTCCGGTTGGTTGCGTCGCGACGTTTCGCCGACTGCAGCCAGCCGAGCTTGCGAAAACGCCAATGCAGTACGCCACAGATGGAAAACATCACGGCGAGGATGGCGAAGTAACCCCAGCTCGTCTGGGTTTCCGGCATGTTGATGAAGTTCATGCCGTAGATCCCCGCAATGGCGGTAGGCACGCCGAGGATCGCAGCCCATGCGGCTAGCTGTCGCGTGATCGCGGATTGCCGCTGCTGTTCCAGCAGGCTGCTAGCCTCGAGTGCCGTGCGGATGACGTCAATGAGCCCCATACCCATGTTTTCCATGCGAATGAGGGTTCCAAGAACGTCCCGGAAGTAGGGCTTCGCCTCGCCGGATACGCACGGGACATCGAGCGTCGCCAGCTTGTTGCAGACCTCCATCATCCGCGTGATGACGTGCTGGAAATGAATGGCCTCCCGGCGCAGCTGAAAGATGCGCTCGACCTCGCTCGTTCGTAGCGAATAGGTGAGTACCCGCTTCTCGATGAGCAGAATCTCGTCCGTGATCATCTGCACCACGGGAAAGTAGTGATCCACGATGAGGTCGAGCACCTGGTGAACCACGTACTCGGGTCCGCCCGTCTTGCGCGGGGTGATCCGCTGGACAGTGTCCCTTAGCCGATGCCCGAACGACGACTCCGTCCGACACAGTGTGATGACGTGTCGATCTGTGAGAAAGATGCTGATGTCGGTATATTGAATCGCCGTCGGCCCCAGCTCGGCCGCCTTCGCCACGACGTAGATGTGATCCGCGTACAGATCCACCTTCGCGGTATGCGCAGTGTCCATGGAATCCTCCACGGCGAGGTCGTGTAAGCCAAAGGCGCGCTGCAAGGCTTCGATTTCCGCGCCCTCGGCATCGATCACATCGATCCAGAGGAACTCGCCGGCATGCAGGTGAGGCACCGTGCCATCCCACGGGGCCCAGTGCGAAGAGCCGCTCTTACCGAGAATT
>Ga0209216_1000051_pt1 | contig 46810 bp, 36 predicted proteins | sample TexAe_OM2H0_O2_FD_187940 | JGI IMG/M metagenome (GOLD analysis project Ga0209216, IMG submission 187940) | Forest soil microbial communities from Davy Crockett National Forest, Groveton, Texas, USA - Texas A ecozone_OM2H0_O2 (SPAdes) (version 2) | ecosystem: Environmental > Terrestrial > Soil >... | reverse complement strand
CAGGGGCAATCCCGATTCATCGGGAGTCGCCCCTGGACACGTCGCAGCAATTTACGACAGCACTGAAAGTGCGAAATATCATTATTTTTGAGCCTAGTTATTACGCTCTTTCAGAGCTGCGCAATGGAGACTTACCGACCCAGGGGCGACTCCCGATGAATCGGGATTGCCCCTGGCTCTCATATTTCGCGCCTTTGGCGCTGTTGGTTTCTATTCAGACTCTTGAGGCAAAGCCGTAGAGCTGACGGGGTGATTCATATCGAACTGCCTTCTGATTATCGCATGCGGGAGAAACTTGATTGAGTATGACCAGCGTGGCACCATTAGCGCCTCGATCGAACAGCCGCGTCTGAAATTATCAAAACATCAGACGAGCTCGCGATACCAAAGTAGAGTTCCGATTACTGTCGAGGTGCATTGTCAGAGTTGAAGCTGGTAACAACCTACAACGATAAGAATGAGCGGCGACCAGACTGGACGTCTGGACGGCGTGTGGTAATTAAGATTGGGACCAGCATAGTTACTGGTGGAGGCAACGAGTTCTCAGCGGCGCAACTTGAGCCATTGGTGCGGTTCGTGGTGCGCTTGAAGAATGAAGGGCGGCAGGTCGTGCTCGTTTCATCGGGCGCTGTTGGGCTGGGTGCCGGAAAACTATTAGTCAATCGGACTCGCCTGAGGGATCTGGCGACACGGCAGGCGTGCGCTGCCATTGGCCAAAGTCTGCTGATGCATGCTTACGAGAAGTTGTTTAGTCGGGATGGCGTGGCAATCGCACAAGTACTCCTGACCGAAGATGATTTCACAGTCTGGAAGCGTCACGTGAACCTGCAGCGCACGATGGAAAAGCTGCTCAAGCTCGGAGTCGTACCAATAATTAATGAGAACGATACTGTCTCGACGATCGAGCTTGAGTTGAAATCTCAAGGTAAGGATCGCAGCTTCGGAGACAATGATCGGCTGGCAGCGTTAGTCATGAGCAGACTGGATGCTAATGCTCTTATTATCTTGACGAATGTTGATGGCCTACTGCGCCAGGGAGTTGAGGTCATTCCATTGGTCACGGAAATTACTCCCGAGCTCCGATCGTTGGCGATTGGTCGCTCTGTGAGTGGCCGGGGTGGAATGACGACAAAGCTGGAAGCTGCGGAAATCGCCATGCAAACGGGTGGCGTCGCTGTAATCGCGAACGGTACAAAGCCGGATATTCTCGATCGGATTTTCGCCGGCGAAGAGATAGGGACCCTTTTTGTTTCCAGGTCGCGGCTCCAGGGAAAGCGCCGTTGGATTGCTTACGCCGCGGGAGTGCGTGGCAGGCTGGTGGTCAATCCTGGAGCGCGTGACGCGATCATCAGCGGTAAGGCGAGTCTGCTCGCATCTGGAGTTGTGAGCGTGGAAGATCAATTCGAGTCACTGGAAGTGGTTAGTATCGTGGATGTGAATGGACGCGAGTTCGCTCGTGGCATGGCCAACTGTACCAGCCGCGAGGCCGAACAACTGATCAAGACTAAAGGTAAAAGGTCGCTCGCGCAGAATGGCGCCAAAGAGCGTGTGCTCGTAAGGCGCAACAACATTGTGCTAATGGAGAAATGATTTTGCAGATCGCAACGGGTCGGCCCAATGAATCAGTCGGAGCAGTGATTGACATTGCTCGTGACGCGCGGAAAGCCCAACGTCAGCTTGCGGCGGTCTCTGATGAGGGACGTCGAGATGTTCTGTTGGCCGCGGCGCAAGCAATGGTAGAACGAACTGCAGAAATCCTGGCAGCGAATGAAATGGACGTAAGCGCGGCTCAGCCTGAAGTAGATGCACGTAACCTGACGCACGCAATGCTGCAGCGCCTTAAAACAAGTGAGCGCGGCGTTGCTGAAATGGCCGCGCGTGTGCGCGACGTTGCCAGGTTGCCGGATCCGCTTGGTCGAAAACTGGGTGAGACTGAGTTGGATGATGACCTGGTTCTCACCAAGATATCGTGCCCACTGGGTGTGATTGCTATCATCTTTGAATCCCGACCCGACGTAATCCCTCAAGTTGCTTCGCTGGCTTTAAGATCCGGCAACGCTGTGATCTTCAAGGGTGGCTCAGAAGCAAGGAATACTAACGAAGTGCTGGTTTCGATCTGGCGACAAGCGCTTGGGCCATTTCCGGAAGTACTGCCGGACACTATCAACCTCGTACACACACGGCAGGATGTTACTGAGCTTTTGACGCTAACTGATGCGATTGATCTGGTCATTCCGCGCGGTTCGCGCGAGTTCGTGCGTTACATTGGCGACACCAGCCGCATTCCAGTGCTTGGTCACGGCGAAGGCCTTTGCCACGTATATGTCGATCGCTCAGCGGATCTTGAGAAGGCACTTGCTGTGGCATTTGACTCTAAGGTGCAGTATCCGGCCGCATGCAATGCGATGGAGACGCTACTAGTACACGAAGAGATCGCTGCAGCTTTCCTGCCAACGATAATCCAGCAATTCAAGTCTGCGGGAGTTGAAGTGCGCGGGTGCCCGCTCACGATTGCACTCGCTGGAACAGCTAATCTTGTCCCCGCAGAGGAGCAGGACTGGGCGACTGAATATTCAGACCTGATAGTCTCAATCAAAGTCGTCGGAAGTGCGGATGAGGCAATCGAGCATATTGGGTGTTACGGCTCCAGTCATACCGAGTCAATTGTGACCGAAGACCCGGGGTTAGCGGCGTGGTTCATGGAAGTTGTTGACGCGGCCGGTGTCTATCACAATGTGTCGACACGCTTTGCCGATGGGTTCCGCTACGGCCTTGGTGCGGAGCTTGGGATTAGTACCAGCAAACTGCACGCGCGCGGTCCTGTCGGCCTCGAAGGTCTGACCAGCTATAAGTATCACTTGATCGGCACCGGTCACACAGTGGCGATGTACGAAAAGGGCGAGCGGGCATTCAAGCATCGCCGTTTGACGTGAGTGACGGCATGCGTCATGACACTCAGCACTCTGGGTCCCCCAACAACGGGCAGACCTGGGAATGGAACTGGTATATGACTTTCCACAGCCTCGACAAAACTACCTAAACGAAGCGTGTAGTATCGCCGCACACTATCTCGGCAATCAGCGGCGAGGGGCGATTCGGAATGATCGCCCCTCATGTTTTTCTTCACTGACAACTCCTCAGCCTTGTCAACCCGGTCGCGCTCCAGATCGTCGAAACTCAGTAATCCTTCAGGGGCACGGTCGTGTTGTAGAGTTGGACCAAGCTTTCGGTAATCATGATCTCCCACGGATCAATTGGTCGCCGCCTTGTACGCTTTCCGGTAATTCTTATAAGCATACTGGAACCTGCCGGCAGCCTTGTCTGCGTTGGCCTGATCCAGGAACGACTGAGCGTTACCGATACTGCCCCGGCAGCAACAGCGAAATAACAAAGGTTAAAGGAGTTGATATTTCGCACTTTCAGTGCTCGTTGATTGAATGCGACTTGCCCAGGGGCGACGCGCTCCGCGCTTGCCCCTGGCTTCCTTATTCCGCGCCTTTGGCGCTTGGTCAATGACTTTCCACGAAGGACGGACAGATCTAGTTGCACACCGTATGGAAGTTCGCTCTAAGGGGACTTACGGCTATTATTTGGACAAGCTTTGGATTAGAAGTCCCAAGCAAAACGGAAAGCGAGATAAATCCCTCTGCTCTTCAATGTCATGAAGGGCTCAGTAATTTGGTAGAGTAAGGTGAACGTGCTTTATCTCGTATGCCGTTTCTTTGGCCCGACAAGGCGATGACCAGTGGTGAAGACTTTTTAGGAACGGATCGCTTCAGGCTGCAGCGACGGCTTGGGACGGGCGGCATGGGAGTCGTCTATGAAGCCTATGATCTGAAGCGTGATAAGACCGTCGCCCTGAAAACTCTTATCAACGCAGAAGCCTCGTACATCTACCGCCTGAAAACAGAATTTCGCTCCCTCTCCGACGTCGCCCATCCTAATCTAGTCTCCCTTTACGAATTGATGTCTGATGGAAAGTACTGGTTCTTTACCATGGAACTAGTTGAAGGTGTGAACTTTCTCGACTACGTGCGTGAGGGCAGGGGTGACAGCGTTGCCCAGGACACGCCAACTCTCAGCATTGAAGAATTGGATACGTTTGAAACTCTGCCGCTACCCGCCATGGTACGCGTTCAGCCATTTAATGAAGGACGTCTTCGACTAGCATTAAGGCAGCTGGCCGACGGGTTAAACGCGCTGCACGAGAATGGCAAACTGCATCGTGACATTAAGCCCAACAACATACTGGTAACTCCTGAGGGGCGATTGGTGATCCTCGACTTCGGGCTGGTCGCAGAGATCGCCCAGCAGAAACATGAGCCGAGTCTAGCCATCGTCGGCACTCCGTCTTACATGTCACCTGAGCAAATCTCTCAACGACCTACCTCGCCCGCGAGCGACTGGTACAACGCTGGAGTGATGTTGTACGAAGCCCTCACAGGCCGCCTACCTTTCGACGGAAACCTTGTTGACATTCTGGTGAAGAAGCAAAGCGTCGAGCCTCCCCCGCCTCGCGAGATTTCTCTGGAGATCCCCGAAGACCTCAGCACGTTATGTCAGGACCTGCTCCGCCTACGACCTGAGTCCAGGCCAACGGGAGGTGAAGTGATCCGCCGATTGGAAGGCGGGATGAAAATCGTGGAGCCTTCAGCTGAAACTCCCGAACCCGCCGACGAGCAGATTGTAGGACGTGAGGAACAACTACGAGTGCTGGAAGATGCTTTCCTCACGGTCAAGAAGGGAACGGCACTAACGCTCTACATGTACGGACCATCAGGAATGGGCAAAAGCGCCATCGCCCGCCACTTTCTCCAAACGCTCGTGAAGAAGGATCGTGGCGTGGTCATCCTGGAGGGTCGTTGCTACGAACGTGAGTCGGTTCCTTATAAGGCACTCGACGGCGTGATTGACAGTTTGAGCAAATACCTTGTCTCTCTGCCGCAGCTTAAGGCGGAAGCCCTCATGCCACGGGACGTGCAAGCACTGTCGCGCCTCTTTCCCGTGATGCTGCGCGTCAGTTCTGTCCTAAACGCACCTCAACGCGAGCAGGAGATACCGGACCCCATCGCACTGCGGCGTCGAGCTTTCGCCGCGCTGAGAGAGTTGCTCGGAAGAATCTCGGACCGGCAGCAGCTCGTCATCTACATAGACGACCTCCAGTGGGCTGATGCCGACAGCGCTGCGTTGTTGGAGGAGCTTTTGCGTCAGCCCGACGCTCCGCCATTACTCCTGATCGTGAGTTTCCGCAGTGAAGACATGAGCTCTAAGCCATTCCTGAAGCTCCTGTTGGACCAGATCGGGGGCGAGACGTGTCGTGGCATCTCGGTCGACCCGCTAACTGAAAGAGAGGCTCGCGATCTGACCGCGTCTTTGCTACCGATGGAACTTGCCGAGAGAGACTCGCGACTCGAAGACATCGTACGTGAGGCGGCGGGCAGTCCTTTTTTCATCGAACAACTGTCGCGCTATGCACTGACTTCCGAGGAGACAACCCGGGGAATCAAGCTCCTGGAAATGATCGAGGGACGTTTGCGACAACAACCAGCTGGAGCAAGGCGTTTCCTTGAGACTTTGTCCGTGGCGGGACGTCCGATGTTACCGAGCATCATTCATCAGGCGAGTGGGTTGGACGGGGATGAGGACTTTCTGATCTCTTCATTACGAGCCGCCAAACTCCTGCGAAGCGTCGGTGAGGACTATGGAGTAGAACTTTACCACGATCGCATACGCGAGGCGTTGGCCTCGTCGCTCGAGGGCGAATCGATCCGCCAGATTCATCGCCGCCTGGTCCAAACATTGCTCGTGAAAGGGCTGGATGATCCTGAAACTTTATTCGAGCACTATCTGGGAGCAGGCGAGCAAGAACAGGCATCACGCTATGCAGCACTTGCCGCCAAGAAGGCCGCAGGCGCGCTGGCGTTCGATCGTGCGGCGTTGTTTTACCGTCGAGCGTTAGAGCTGGCTCCCGCCGTCGGGGCAAACCGTGTGGAATTGAGAGCAGAGCTGGCGCAGGCGCTGGCAAATGCTGGCTCTCCTGCCGAGGCCGCCGAACACTACCTCGAAGCATCACGAAACATAGACCAGAGCCGGGCCCTCGATCTACAACGAAGAGCGGCCGAGCAGCTCTTAATGGGCGGTCACATTGAGGAAGGGTTGCAGGTAATTCAAACGGTCCTCTCAGCGGTTGGGTTTAAATTAGCTGCTGGACCAAAACGTGCTCTGCTTTCATTGCTCATAAGGCGCCTCCACCTCAGACTTCGAGGAATCAAATTCATCAAGCGTGACGTCTCGGAGATTCCGAAGGAACAGATTCTCCGTATAGACATCTGCTGGGCCGTTGCCGCTGGGCTCGGAATGGTTGACACGATCCGTGCGGCAGATTTCCAGACGCGTCATCTGCTCCTGGCATTACGGGCCGGCGAGCTGTATAGAGTGGCGAGGGCGCTAAATCTGGAAGCTGGCTTCACAGCGACGGCAGGAAAGCCGGCTCAGAAACGCGCAGAGCAACTCGCCACAGTGGCCGAAGCGTTGTCGAAAGAGTCAGGCCATCCGCATGCGATCGGACTCTACACCTATACGAGCGGTCTGGCAGCCTTCCTTGTAGGACAGTGGCAGAGGGCGGCAGAGATGCTTAGCGAGGCCGAGGAGATTCTACGCTACCGCTGCACCGGCGTTACGTGGGAAATCGCCAGCACGCAAACCTTCCTGCTCAGCTCCTTAATCTACCTGGGCGAGATGCGAGAGATTTCTCTGCGCGTGCCCGTACTCCTCAGTGCAGCTGAGAAACGAAGTAATCTTTACGAACTCACTGACCTGCGAACGCGCGTCAATCTGTTCTGGCTCTTAAACGACGACGCGGACGAGGCGCGACGGCAGGTGATTGAAGCAATGCAGAAGTGGACACAGAAGGGGTTTCATCGCCAACACTACAACGCCTTGCTCGCGCTAGCGCAAATCGAACTCTACATGGGCAATGGACTGGTGGCATGGAAACAGGTTTCCGGTGAATGGACCGCGTTGTCAAACTCGATGATCTTACGTGTGCAGATAATCCGGATCGAGGCACTTCACCTCAAAGCGAGATGCGCTTTAGCGGCCGCGGCATCGAGCACTGACAACGAACGAGGGCTTATCGAAGTAGCAGAGCGCCTGGCACGTCAGATTTCTAAAGAGGGTATGAAGTGGGCCGAACCATTGGCGGCGCTTGTGCAGGCCGGGGTAGCAGGTTTGCGCAATGAGAAGCAGGCGGCGATTAACTTACTTTCCAGGGCTCACACGGGATTTGAGGACGCGCACATGAAGCTTTACGCCGCAGTGGCGAAACGCCGATTGGGAGAGATGATCGGCGGGGCCGAGGGTCAGCGCCTCAAGGATGAGTCTGACCGGTGGATGCAAGAGCAGAAGATCAAGGCCCCGACGAGAATCACACGGATGCTTGCACCGGGAATAAAAGCGGCGGAATGAAATGACTCACCACCCAGTCTTTACCAAGACTGTGCGATAACTCGGATTGCTAGTAACGAGGTCAGTACCGTAGCGCGGTAGCGCCGGGTCGACTGTAGCAACGCGCTCCTACAGATGTCAGTTACTCCGCGCCGCAGGCGCTCAAGAACCTGATGGAGTATATGGCTGCGATCGACCCGGCGCTACCGCGCTTCGGTACTGACTTCATTGCCACTGCGGCGTTTGTTACACAGTTTCTTCTGAGGGTGGTCCAGTCCTCGTATCAAGCACCTAACAGCTAACCGCACAACCAGCTCCCGATACTCACTTCACGTCCGGCCAGCCGCCGTGGAAATCTGCGGGACTTCATCAAACCAGTTATACGAGAGCCACTTGACAGTTTCGTCCATAAGCTTTTCCGTCTTGTCGTCTTTCGAGATAGCGAGTTTGATCAGATTCTCCACCTCTCTCCAATCGTCGCACGCTGTCTGGTTCGGCAGCTCGAGGTTCACTCGGTGATATCTTTCCTCACCCAGTATTTCCCTACTCATAAAATCGTCCGCTTGAACCACACCGTCAAAAAGTATGGTGAGGAGCGGATTCTTCGGCTCGTTGAATGGATTAAGCAACCACTGCAACACGCCCCAATTTCTCGTGTCGGTCTTAAGGAGAGTTGGGGTGTAGCCCGTGCCAAACGACAGAAGGCGGATGTCTTTGATGTCCAGTCCCGGGTTGTGGCGTAAGGCGATGGCGATGGCCGCCGTGCTCGGGTTGTTGGCCATCATGCCACCGTCGATGTGTCCCTGGTGGGACGGAAAGATAGTTGGCGCGGCGGCGCTTCGCATAGCAACATCGACGACTGGCTCGTTGGCCGACGGTTCTATGCAGGTGTTTTCGTTGTCGTAGTTGTGAAAAAACACCGGGCTCCAACTCCTGATCACCTTATCGTCTAGTTTAAATGAGGTCACGAGCACTTTTTTCTTCAGATCAGAAAGGAGCATTTTGCGCGACTCGCCTCCCATCTTTACTTCAATGTCTGGGAAGTCTTGCTCTAGCAGTTTTCTGAGGTTGTCGTTTGAGTGTTTAGGGCGCAGGAAATTCCAGCGCGATTTACCGAACACGGACTTCATGTGCTGCGTCGAGTAGAACTCTTGGAGATCGGCGATTGATTTTCCATGGGCGAGCGTGAGAGCAACGGCCGAGCCGGTGGAGGTGCCTGCGAAGAGATCTACATTGTTGATTAGGTCCGGGAACCGTCCCTGTAGCCGCCGCAGTAACGCGGCGACCAAAGCGCCGCGAATGCCGCCGCCGTCGAACGTCATGATCTGGAATAATTTACCCATCTCTTAAACTCCTTAGTTGTTGGGGGAAGGGGCGAAGTCGTATTTCACCTTGTTCGGGACCTCGCGCAGGTCCCAGACGAGACCAAGCCATGAAAGGATTTTGAGAACATAGTAGAAGACGTCAAGTTCCCACCAGAAAAAACCGGCCCGAGCGGTGCTTGGGTAGTGGTGATGATTGTTATGCCAACCTTCGCCGAACGTGAGTACTCCGATGACCGCGTTGTTCGTCGAACGGTCCTGAGTTTCGTACCTCCGGTTCTTTCCCTTGTGGCAGTAATAATTGACGGCGGAAGCGCCGTGAAGGGCGAAGACCAAGCTGAGGCAATAGCCGATCGCAAACATGGAATACCCGCCGACCAGATATGCCAGGGCGGCAACGCTGACCGCGGGAACGTAATAATGCCTGTGTATCCACATCAGCTCCGGGCAAACAGTGAGGTCGCGGGCTTTCGCTAATATCTCATCGTCTGCGTAGCCTTCACCGAAGATACTTCCGAACCAGCAGAACCAGAAGCCTTGCGCTGGGCTGTGTACGTCAAACGTCGTATCCGAGTGTTTGTGGTGCAGCCGGTGCTTTCCGGCAAACCAAATTGGATCGCCGAAAGCTATTCCAGCCAGCAAACACAAGATAAATTGGAATCCCCTGCTCGTCTGAAACGAGCGGTGGGCAAAATAGCGATGCAGGCCCACACCCAAACCGAAAGCTGACAGCAGGTATACGCCGATACAAACAATCCAATCGCGCAGATGTACCCCGCGAATCACGGCGATGACGGGTTGCACGTGCAGCACCAAGATTAGTAGCGCGGGCACTGCACGGGGGGGAGCTATACTGGTTCGCACGCCTTTATTCCTATCGATTACGCGTGTGCTGCCTGGGGTTGTGGTCGATTGACCTCTTTTAACAACCCTGAATTTATCATCTCTTTCGTTAAGTTCCCTGCTTCGTCTGTCACCATCGTAGGCTCGAAGTACTGTTCGTAGCGCGAGTCCACGCGAAAGGCAGGAGTGTATACACCATCTAACATTTCGGTCGTGCTTACGTGTGTGCGGCGGCGTCCTTTGGCCGACGGAGCTGCGAGTTGAGTCGGCGAGGTCGCGAGGGAATAGGCACATAGCAGCGCCGCGTTGGTCAGAGAGAACATCAGTTGCACTTTAGTTAGTCTTGAGCGGTATTTCTGATGGAAATTCCATGAATGCTTAAGCACGCGTCTCCGGTATCCGTGGAGGCTTAACATCTCACGCAGAAACGTGACCGCTTCTGCAGTCGGATCGACTGACTTGAGTACTAGAGTCGAACCGTCCATGTCGCGCAGCTTGATGCTGGGAAGAAACGCGCCCTTGGCGGCGAACTCTGAAAAGAGCGGTGTGCCCAGGAGAGGAACCGGCAGAGTGACGAAACTCGGCAGAGTGATCTCCGGGGTGCCAATGATGAACTCTATCTCGCGACGCAGGTCGGCTATTGACCGGTGGGCCAGATCGAGCATCAAGCCGTAAACAAGCACGATGCCGGCTTCTAGACTTTTCCTGATCAAATCAACTTGCGGAACGTTTGTGTTTTGTGTCTTGTGCGCGCCCAGGAGCCACTCCGTGTCGAAGGATTCCACTCCGCAAAAAACGAGTTCGCAACCAAGTCGATGAGCAAGTGTCAAGGTGTCGTCTTTATGAAAGAAGTCGCTCGTCACGAGTGCTCCCCAGTTTTTCAGATAGCCTTCTCCGCGCATCTCAGCGATGAGATCCATGCGCGCCAGGAAGTGGGCGCGGTCGCTGCCGTAAAAGTTATTGTCGATAAACAGAACATGGCTTCTTTTCCCGAGTGCGAGCACCTGCTTGCGCATGTATTCCAAAGGATACGTTTGATAACCGCGGCCCTCTCCAGTCAAAGAGCAAAATGAACATCGAAAGTTGCAATAGCGAGTTGTTTCGGCGTATCCCATGCGGCGCATCCAGTACGCCAGGTCATAACGCGGAAGCATCTCCTCGGCGACGAATTGTTTCCCCCATGCGTCCCGGACCACCTCACACAATTCTTCTATGTCGCCTAAGCAGCAATAATCAAAGAAGCGTTGCGCCAACAGAGGAAGCGCGCGAATCGTTGGTCCACCCGCGACAACAATCACGGACGGTTTCTTCGTCCGCGCGTACGCGGTCAAATGGAGCATCCGATCGAATGTGTTTGTGAGGCCGGTGAGCACCAGCATGTCAGGCCATTCGAGTGCTACTTCATCCGTGAGCGGACCGCTATCGACTTCGTTATAAAGGCGCACCTCACAGCGTTCGATGTCAAAGGCGCCAGCGAGAAAGACTGGTCCCATTGCTTGTGGAAATTTTGTCGTCCGACGCGCCGGCAGCCGCGAATCATCGAAAAAGCAGTTCACTATAAGAACTCGCTTCCTACCCGACGGCCGATAACGCCTGTTAGACAAAAGAGGACTCATGATCCTGCTCCCAGTTGGTCGTGTGACAAACTAGGCCATCAAAGGAGACTTGCCCTAATTAAGGCCTACATTAGTTCTACGAAAATGATCGCTCGAGGTAATACTGAGCAGTGCCATGACCCGTGTAGATGGCCAGCATTATAGCGTCGTCCAGTAACCACGCAAGCCTCTCTTGGTTCCGATTCGCCTTTTCCTTGGACTTAAAAAGCACTAACATGCCTCCAGACCTTCGATTCGAAATCAGCTTTATGGCTGCCGCCCAGCTCTTGCCTATCCGATACAAAGATAGGCTGAAACGCCATTAGGCACCGGTGGAGTTTCAACCTCTGCCAGAGAGTTGAAACCCAATCTGCATCAGCACCTGCCGTTGTCCAGCTGGCCCAGTCCTTCCAGCCCAGGGAAACCTATCGATACTAGATTGGAGCAAACCAATGAATCATCCCCTTCAAGCTCTCCTGGCTACAGTCCTGGCATCGTCTTTTCTCACTTCAATGGCCGTTAATGGTCAAGCGCTCGACCCTGCCTATCTCAGTGAAATGCCTGCCACGGCCCGGATCCTAAACGAGATCAAAGGCAAGGATGTCGAAGATACGATTGAACGTCAGATGGGTGCGTTCATCGGCCTGAACAAGCTTATTGATTATATGGCCTGGGGACTCGAGCATCGCCTGTTGCCGGAAAAGACGAAGCCCGACGAGCTCAAACTCAAAAACATGTATGGATACGCCTACGCAGACCTCTGGCATAAAGCATTGAGAAAGGAGGACCATAAATACGATAACGACTTTAATCTTCGCAACGAAATGCTAACTAAGTTTTTCTCCCAAAGCTTTAGAGATCTCTATTCCAAGGCAGTTGCAACTACTGAAGCACGCCTTGAGGCATATCGCGAGAAGAATTCCGGCGTCGTATTTAGTGTCGGTCCAGTGCCATCAACGGGAAACTCCAAAGAAGATGAGATTCACAAATTGTGCGCCGCTAAGGGATTGGACGACTTTACCTGCAAGATGCAGATGCTCATGAAAGGAACGTTGAACGGCGTAGCTGAAGTTGGCGAACCCGAGACACCCGGACTTCGCCTAAGTGGTAATTACCGTGCACAGAATGTCACTCTTGCATTTACAACCAACCTGAACGGCAACGTCTCCTGTGGTGATGTGGTACTCCTCTCCAAGTACGAGATCGAAGTGAAAAACGGTCAGATTTTGCTCGACTTTGAAAACGGGCAAAGTTCCTTCACCCTCAGATTGCAACCGGACGGAAAAACCCTGGTAGGGCCTGGATTGGTTTCGATCCACGGATACTCTCCAGGCGGATCGTCTACAGTCACTATCCCCGGTTCGAGTCAGCCAGTCACAAAAACGACTTCAAGAGAGTTGACGCCGCTCGAGGCGCAGCAATATCCGGGCGCTGTAAAGAACGGGCAGACTTACACGCTCAGTGAGACGACGACTTCCACCGAATACACACCGCCCACAACGACGATGGTGCCATATCGCCCGGCAACTGCGTCCTGTCGCGTTGGTGTTATGAACCCTGTCGCTCAATCCGCGACGTCAGAGGTGCCGAGTTGGATTGAAAAAATCTTGCCGCCTTCTGGCAATATTCCCGACGGATTGCGAATGGCTGGTACGTACGAGGGGCCGGGTGGTGCAAAGATCGAATTCCAGGGAGACAAAGCGCTTGTAGGTTGCCACGCTACGATTGCGGCGCACCCTTACTCTGTAAATTTCAAAGGTGGTCAAGTGCTTATCGATATTGAGGGGAATGGAGCTGCGCAGGCATTTGACCTTAGGCGCGACGGAGTTCTTGCGGGCAGTGGCGCCACAGTCACTTTATTTGGAAAAAGGAAAACCGGCGAGAATGCCATTGGCGATGAGACTTATGTGCAAAGTTCGGATACATGCACTTACGGCAACCTAACGCCGCGCGGGCAGAACCGAAGTTCAGAGAATCCTCCGCTGAATAATGTTCCGCCGAGAAATACTCCGACGAGCAATGCAGTTACACCACCGGTCCCCAGGAATACTCCGAGTGCAAACACCACAGCTTCTCCAAGCGGGCCCACAGTGCTAAATGTCAGCAGCAGCTTTGCTGGACAAGCATCTAACCCACTTAGCGGACGACAGCTGCTTGTGATCAACCAGAGTTGGGAAGATGTGCTGCGAAAGGCAGGATTTGAGGATCCACCGGCAGCGGCAGTGAAGCGATCCGCGATAGCAATCTGGGCGGAGGCTTGTAAAGGCTCAACGCCACGTTGCAAACTGGGAATCGACGCGATGCAAGGTTTCTACGTAGGCAAAATCCGGCTGGATCCGACCGGAAAGATAAGTGCGTCGGGCATGTCAATTGGAACCTACTGGATAGTTGGACTCGGCGTCGCAAACAACCAGCATTACGTGTGGAATTTGCGGATCGAAATCAAACCTGGACCAAATTCAATAGTCTTCGATCCACGGAACGCGTCGCTCATCTACTGACTAGCACCGCTGCGTATCAAGCTGAGGGTGAAATTCAATTCGCTATCAGTTCGACCGCGAGACACGACACGATTCACCGTCGTGGTGCCCAGAAAGGTCGTGTGCTCGGTCGTAGGTTGAAGTTGAAGGACCACGACGCTAAAGCGTGTGGTGTCCAAAAAGGTCGTTGCTCGGTTGTAGGTTAAAGTTGAAGGACCACGACGCTAAAGCGTGTGGTGTTCAAAAAGGTCGTTGCTCGGTTGTAGGTTAAAGTTGAAGGACCACGACGCTAAAGCGTATGGTGTCCAAAAAGGTCGTGTGCTCGGTCGTAGGTTGAAGTTGAACGACCACGACGCTAAGCGTGTGGTGTCCAAAAAGGTCGTGCGCTCGGTTCGTAGATTGAAGTTGAACGACCACGACGCTAAGCGCGTGGTGTCTGATTATCTTCACAGCTTCTTCAGCCCGTGGAGCTTCAGCTTCAACTTCCACCTACCCCAACACAATCCCTTTCTTCGGCTCCTTCTTGCATGCTATAAGTTCATTAGAGGCTAACTCTCACTTCAACCGAACGCCGGCCTCCTCTTACCCCAGAATCAATTTAGAAACGGAGCCGCCTATGAAGATCGCACGACTGTCGTTGATCCCTGCTCTCTTGATTCTGCAAGGCGCATGTCAGTTCCAGATAGGCGCCTTACCCCGAACTACTCAAAAAGCTCCAAAGAGCGTTGACCAAGTAACGACGCCAATAACCAACGCGAATGTTGGCCCCGCATACAACGCTTATGTAGACGAAGTAAGGAAGCACTGGGCTAACAATAATTATAAGTGGCTCGAGGGAGAGGCTAAAAGACTCGGTGAGTCAAAAGATCGGTTGCCCGGCGGCTATTGGAAACTCCGCGTGTTGTATCAAAGCATCGAAGGAGTGGTAGACAGAGAGCCTTTTGATGATGCCTGGCAGGAACACTTCGCACGTGTGGAGACGTGGATGAAAGAACATCCTGACGCTGCAATGCCGCGCATCATTCTTGCTGACCTGTGGAGATCTTATGCGTGGAAAGCGAGAGGCACAGGTTACGCCAATACAGTAAAACCAGAGAATTGGAAAATTTTTGACGAGCGGCTTGAAAAAACCACCGAGATTCTAGGCGAGGCTGCCGATCTCGAAGAGAAATCTCCAGAGTGGTACCTGACGGCACTTCTTGCAGCCCGTGGGCACGGCGAGGATCGTGAGGCATATGAAAAACTCTTCGAACAAAGCATCCTGATCGAACCAACCTATTACTATCTGTACCAGGCAAAGGCAGGCCATCTCTTACCCCAATGGTATGGTGAACGCGGTGAATGGGAACGCTTTGCTGAAAATGCATCCAACAACGTCGGAAGTGAACAAGGTGACATTATCCTATTCACCGTCTATACGAACCAGATGTCTAACGGCAATCTGGATTTCATGAATACGCGACAGGCGATTGCTCCACGTCTTCTCGCCGGCTTCAGAGCGATCGACAAACTGTATGGCTCATCACCTCAACGTCTGAATGAAGCTTGCCTCATTTCATTCTTTGCAGGCGACAACGAGATTCCTGCCGAATTAATGAAGAGAATTGGAAACGACTATGATTTGACGGTCTGGAAGGATGTCTCGAACTTCAATATTTTCCGTCAGGAGGCATTGATGAGAGTAGGGAAGCTGCCTCGGTATCGTCAATCTGTTGGAGCTCAGAAACAATAGCCCAAGGTATAGTTATTCGCTAATTCAACATGTCAGACAATACTCATTTAAAACCGTTATCGGGAATCAGAATCACGACGCTGGCAACCAACCTCCCCGGCCCCGTTGCCGCCGCGCGGTTGCGGGAACTGGGCGCAGAAATTATCAAAGTCGAGCCGCTCACGGGTGATCCGCTCGCTGGCCTTTGTCCGGCATGGTACGAATCACTAGTCGAGGGCCAAAAAGTATTACGCTTGAATCTCAAGGAGAAAGAGGAGCGAGCGCAGCTAGATGAACTTTTAAAGGAAAGCGATTTCCTGCTCACTTCAATCCGTCGCGTTGCCCTGAAACGACTGTCGCTCGATTGGGCCGAGCTTCACACACGTTTTCCGCGTCTCTCTCACGTCGCTATCGTCGGCTATTCTGCGCCAGATGAGAACAAGGCCGGACACGATCTCACTTATCAAGCGGAAGCAGGTCTCGTCTCGCCGCCTGATTTGCCGCGCGCGCTGCTCGCAGATTTGGCTACTGCCGAGCGAGTAGTCAGCACCGCACTGGCACTCCTCATTGCACGTGGGCGGGATCAACATGGTCACTACTCCGAAGTCGCGCTGATTGATGTGACGCAGGGTCTCGCCGATCCTTGGCGTTACGGCGTCACGAAACCGGATGGTGCTCTAGGCGGTGGATTCCCCGGCTACAATTTGTACCGCGCGGGTGGCGGCTGGATTGCCTTGGCCGCTCTGGAAACACACTTCTGGGAACGGCTGCAAAACGAATTAGGATTGAGCAACCCGACACGAGAAGATTTGGCCCGCATCTTTCTCACACGTCCTGCCTCGGAGTGGGAGGCTTGGGCCACTGCTCGCGACTTACCTCTTACAGCGGTGCGCGAAGCAATTCAGGGAGACGACAAATATGGTCGTGACGGTGACTAGCCCCGGCCTCTCATTGAGAAGGAATGACAATATTAGCTAGGGGTTGTCCGTTGATCGACGGCGCTAACGATCCGAACGAGCGCCAACGATGCAATCACCAACCATACAATATTCACAAACGTCGAAGGATAAGCTCGATAATAGGCCGTGTTAACAACTAGACCCAGGCTGCCAACCAGATTCAGCACTTGATAAACTCTCGATCTGCTGTTGAGCTTGTTTAGGGAAATCAACGCGTACGCAAAAACCACGGCTACCGAGCCTATCCAGCCAACAATGTCGATGTAAGAAGTTGGTACCATCGAGCTGACCTTTCGTCGTTATCACATCGACCATCAATGGTTCACATCACAACCTGTTCCAATCATGCGATTCAATGAATTCCTGGCTGATCGCAGGAGATTGTCTCAGTATTGAATTTACGCCTATCAATAGCATCCGATGAAACTGTCGAAGTCATGCTGCGCGTCTGGGCAAAAGTTCCTGCCATGCTGGGGGAGCAGAACAAATAAGACCATAATCGGCCGAAGTCTTTTCACTGGCTTTTATCCTATTTGCTCAAAAATCGATTGTCGGTTTTACCTGGCGGTTGTTACCGCTGAAGGCAAATTGAGCGTACCGCGAAGTTCGATTTGTTGAGTTGAACGTCCTACTAATACATCAAAGGCACCGGCCTCTGCGCGCCATTGTTTATTTGCAACATCGTAGTAAGAAAACGAGCGGGTGTTGAGAATAACCGCCATCTTTTTCGTCTCGCCGGGTCGCAATCTAACCTTTGCAAATCCTTTCAACTCCTTGCCTGGTCTTGGAAGCTTAGGTTGAGTTTCACCAACGTACACTTGAGCAACATCGGCCCCCTCGCGCCTTCCGGTGTTAGTCACATCGAATGAGATTTCATAACGTGGCCCAACTGAATCGTTTGCCAGGGGTTTGATCGACAAGTTGTCGTACTTAAACGTCGTGTATGACAGTCCAAATCCGAACGGAAAGAGTGGCTTTATAGCGGTCTTCTCGTAACCGCGGTAGCCAACAAAGACTCCTTCTTTGTAAACAACTCGTTTCGTTCCATCAGCGGGGTAATAGCTGTCGTGTACAGGATTGTCTTCCCAACGACTTTCAAATGTAGCGGGCAGACGTCCAGATGGATTTACATCACCAAAAAGGATCTCTGCCAGAGCCGTACCACCTTCCTGACCGGGATACCATGCTTCGATTAGCGCAGGAACGCGGTCGAGCCACGAACTCATATCGAAGCCTCCGCCCGATGTTGCTACCACTATCGTATTCCGATTGGCAGCGGCCATTGCTTGAATCAAGGCGTCCTGACCCAGCGGTAAACGGAACGTTCGGTCGGAACTCTCTGCTTCGGTTTCGGGATCAAAACCAACTGCGACGACGACGACGTCCGCAGCAGCGGCCATCTTCTTTGCATCTTCATTCACCAGTTGAGTGGTATTTACAATTCCCATCCTGAGCCTTACTGCACGTCTTTCTCCTCGACCATACTGTTCCAAAACAACCTTATGCGGTTTCGCATCAAGCGGGAGTGTTCGGTAATCGGCAAGTGCAGTCATGTGCGTCCAGTTGTCCAGCACGAGCTTGTCGTCAACATACAACCGATACCAGCCGCCGCGTTCTCGGGTTGTTTGAACGAAGATGTCGTAGGAACCGGCTGCAGTAGGCGTGTAGTAACCGGTCCAACGTGATGACAGTGTTCCATCCGGAAACAAGAGACGTATGCCGGTGCCAAAGTCGATATGTTGCTCGATTCGCGACACGACTGGCGCACCTTTTAACTCGGCATTTTCGAAATATTCAGCCATTAGGCCAGGAGGGCCGTTTGAAACACTTGTGCTGAAGTTAGTTGACGCTGCCAGATCTGCAAACGACTGCAAACCACGATCATAAAAGACTCGAACAGCGCCGCTGGAATAATTACTTAACCCTTCGAGAAAGCTCGTAGAGGCAAACGGTTCAACTGCGGCACTGCCACCGCCAACCGGTACTGCGGGGTAGGCAGTTGGACCAACTACCAGGACCGACTTTGTTTTAGTCTTGTCGAGCGGAAGGAGATCGCCTTCATTTTTCAGCAGTGTGATTCCCTCGCGCGCAGCGTCAAGGGCTACCTTCCGCCCTTCGAGGTTGTAACGCGGAACAGTCAGTGCTGACTGTCCCTGGTCTAACCAACCAAAGCGAATCGCAGTGCCGACAATGCGACGTACCTTATCATTAATCGTCTCGATAGAAACCTTGCCCTGTTCGATTGCGGACTTCAGCGTCTGACGATTCATGTAAATGCCTGATGGCATTTCGAGATCCTGACCGGCGTTCGCTGCTTCAATACCGTCGTAGGTCGCCGACCAGTCGGACATCACCAAACCATCAAATCCCCATTCCTTCTTCAGCACATCGGTTAGGAAATACTTGTTTTGCGACATGTGCTGGCCATTCGCGAGATTGTAAGAATCCATCACGGCGCCGACGTGAGCTTCTTTAACTCCTGCCTCAAATGTTGGCAGGTAGATCTCTCTTAAGGTGCGCTCGTCGATGATTGAATCGGAGTTGTGACGGTCAAATTCAGAGTTGTTTCCCAGAAAATGTTTGATGGTTGCGCTGACTCCCTGACTTTGCACACCGTTGATGTAACTCACAGCCATGCGCGAAGCGAGAAAAGGATCTTCACCGAAATATTCGAAGTTCCTGCCGTTCATCGGCGCACGATAGATGTTGACCCCGGGTGCGAGCAGAAAGTGGACACCCTTGGCACGACTGTCGCGACCAAGCTCTGTTCCAACAAGCTCAGCGAGCGTCGGATTCCAGGTAGCTGTTAACGCAATCCCACCAGCCATGGCTGTAGCAGGCCCAAAGTTGCGGACACCGATTGGACCATCGGCCATCTTCAAACGTGGAAAGTTCAATCGCGGAATGTCTCGAATGAAAAAGCCATCAACACCACCAAGCAAGTCGAGTTTTTCATCCAGGGTTAGTTGCGACAAGATCGAATCCGCAGTTCGACTGGGATTCGGTGTTGCTGAGGTAGACGGTGTTTGTCCGAGTGATAGCTTTGCAGTAAACACAAGCGACAGCATGATGAGATAAGAACAAAGTTTGCTCATTGGATTCGGCATTCTCATTTGTTTTTTCGAGGATAGAAACAGTTGTTACTTCTGATCGGTATTACTTACAAAAGCCAACCGTTTACTGTCAGGAGACCAGGAAGGCACATTTATTGTTCCCTGACCGCCGTAAAGATAAGCGATCACTTTTGGCGGTCCTCCTGACGACGGCATCAAACGGATGTACACATGTTTGTAGAAAGGGTGATCTTCGGGACGCACGTCTTTCAGAAACGACAGAAAAACAATCCACTTCCCATCAGGTGAAATGTGCGGAAACCAATTGTTAAACTCATCATTGGTCACGCGTTCTGGTTCGCTACCATTCGGCTTCATGCGCCACAGTTGCATTAGGCCACTGCGCGTCGAGTTAAAGTAAATATATTTTCCGTCCGGCGTGTACTCCGGACCATCATCCAGGCCGGGACTCTTGGTTAGATTGATCTCGTCGCCGCCATTAACTGGTATCTTGTAGATATCAAATTCTCCATCCCTACCGCCAGTAAAAATCAGGAACTTGCCATCCGGCGACCAACCATGAAGATACGACGGCCCACGTGTCGTAACTCGTTTCGGCGTTCCGCCTTGCGCGGGTACCGTGAAAACATTCGACTGATCTTGTTCTTCGGCTACGTGATGACTGATGGCAAGCATCTTTCCATCAAACGACAACACGTGGTCGTTGTTGTTTCTAATCGCAAAGCCGGTATTGATTTCGACTGGAGTTCCCTTCCGCAAATCGAAACGATAAAGTCGGCCGTTGCGATTAAAGATCAGCGCCTTGCCATCTCGCGTCCAATTGGGAGCCTGCAGAGAATCTGTGACGTGATAGATAGTACGTCGACTGCCTTGCGACACATCAAGAACCTCAAGATCACTCCCAAGGTAGTCTCGGTAGGGTACAAAGTCGACTGGCGCAGGGACTGTGACTTTCACGTTGCTAAATACTGCCTTCTCGACCACATCCTTGTTGTGAGAGCAAACGAAAAGACCAACGTAAACTTCATCGCCGAGAGATAAGTCCGCAATCTGCTCGCTTACAAACGGTTCGCCGAAACGAGCCATCGATGACGTGTAAGTATCTCCGTTCCGTTCGAGCTGGATCTGATCGGCGCCATTAATCGTAAAAATCTTTTCTTCGGTTATCGCTCCAGGCGTACGCCGAAACTGAAGCGACGTTCTACCGTCACCATGAATAACTGCTGTGACATGAGGCGAGTTGGCATCAAGACTCTGGCGAACAATCCAGCCAATTTTTCGATGGGGTTCAACTCCCTTGCCAACGAATTTTGCTAATGTACTCAGAATAAAGTTTCCTCTCATCCGCTTCCAAACAAGATGAAACTCGTCAGTTCCGAGCCACATATTTGTTCCCGAGCCACTGACTGAGTATTCCTGACTAGTCGAATCGTATTTAACTTCGCCCGGATTTTTTACCTGACCAACATCAGACTGGTCCTCAAATATGCCAATGCTTTGTTTTTGTGAATGCGAGGTTTGAGTTGTATAGGAAGATAAGAGAACAAAAACCAGTAATAGCACGCAGGTCCCGTTTTTCATTTGTTCACTCATTCGGCGAGAACACTTATAGAGTCAACCCTTGTAAACAGCTCAGATCTATTCAGGATTACAAGCGAGCAACCAACTGCAAAATACGTGGGTCCGCGCGCACCGTTGATTGTGCCCACGTTGGTTGCTTGGTGCCCCCGCAGGGATTCGTACCCCGAACCAACAGATTAATCACACTTGTTGAAGGGCACTGATGAAGTTGGACCAGGCAAGATGTAGCAGTCTCTACCGAATCCGCAGCCGTCAAAGTTCGTTACATCTTGCTACGTCTCAACAGACGATCGCGTCATAATTGGCGCGATATCTGAGTAGTCAATCATCAGTCGTTAAACTCGGGCATCGAAAATATGGTTTTTAGCAAAGCTTCAGAGCGTATTGTTATATCGTTCCCATTGCTGTTTTAGTTTGGTCATGAAGGCGATGAAACGCTCATCCCCGCGCAAACCTTTCAAGTTCGCATCGTTTGCAAACAAGGGATAGCACGGAAAGCCATCATCAGCAGCCGTCTGTAACCATTGAACCGCCTGCTCGGGTTTGTTCAGCAGTGCGTAGGCCGAAGCTATGTTATAGGCTGTATGGTGAAAGTGACCGAAGTCTTTGCCTATAGCGATCGCGTGCGCGATCTCCGCTTCCGCTTCATGAGGCTTCCCAGTTTTAGCAAATATCATGGCGCGAACACTCGCCCCCACGCCTCCTTCATCCTTCGGATAATCATGCAAATACTTATCGAGGAGACTAAGGGCCTCGTCATTCCTGCCCAGCTGAAAGAGTGCGGTGGCCGTTTGGAATGCCCACAAGGATGGATTTTTTTCTAACGGCGTACTTTTAAAAACCGATAGTGCCTCTTCATATTGTCCCCGATAAAGATTGATGACTCCGAAACGAAAGCGCGCCAACGTATTGCTCGGATTGATGGCAACCGCCTTATCAATCTCTGTCCAACCTTTATCGAGTAAGCCCACATGAAAGTACACGAGTCCGAGTTGATGGTGAGCCTCATCTAGTTTTGGATCTAGCAAGAGCGCCCGTTTATATGACTCAATCGTCTGTGCGTGGGGAAATCGGTTTCCATGTGTCCATAAGAGTAACCCGCGAACGAAGTGCGCTTCAGCCAAATTAGGATCAATCGACAGCGCTTTCTCATTGGCGAATTCCGCTTTCAGATTCAGTTCCTTCGACTCTTCGGGCGTGTAATAGAAGGACTTGATGTAGTAAGCGCGAGCTAGTTGCGTCCAGGCCAGCGCAAACTTGGGATCCGTACCAACAGCGCTTTCGAGAAGTTTGGTAGCGGATTCATTATCTTCTCGATTCTCACTACTCATCAGGACCTTTGCGTGCAAGTAAGTATCATAGGCCACTGAATTTGGTGGATTGTCATTCGTTTTCCGCCAGGCGTTAGAGAAGAGCGCGTACGCCGAGACCAGCATCGCTGCCAAGACAACTGTTGCTAAAGCAAACGCCGCACGGCGGCTGATATTGGCGGGTCGCTTTGGCACATCACCGCTGACCGTGGCATTTGAGTGCGGCTCTGCTGTTGGCTGAATGGCACGAACCGAAGAACCTTGCTCACGTCCGACGCGCAGTTTCTGAAGATCGGTTCTCGCATCGCTCATCGTTTGATACCGGAGCGCGCGATCTTTAACTAAACACTTCCGAATTATCCGCTCCAGCTCGAGGGGACAGTGTTTGACGAAATCAGAGACGGCTGAGGGCTCTCGGGTGAGAATTGCCGAAATAATCCCCGCGGGACTCTCGGCCGCGAATGGCTGCACGCCGGTGAGCATCTGGTAAAGCACGACACCGAAACTGAAAATATCTGTGCGAGCGTCGAGAGCTTGTCCATGAACTTGTTCGGGCGACATATAGGGAACTGTTCCGACGATCGTCCCAGGCGTAGTCAACAAGGCCTGGGTCGAAGCCTCGGCATCAATCTCCAAATTGCCCCCTAACCCGAGCGGCTGCGACAATCTCGCCAGGCCAAAGTCCATTACCTTAACCTGGTTGCGTATGGTGATCATGATGTTCGCCGGCTTGATGTCGCGATGAATGATGCCGCAGTTGTGTGCTTCAGTTAGAGCATCAGCAATAGCGGAGGCGGTGTCGACCGATTCGGAAGTGCTCAGAGGCTTTCGCTTCATTCGAGCGTCGAGCGTCTCGCCTTCGACGTACTGCATAACGATGAAGCTGCGGCCGTTCTCATCTGCCACTTCGTGGACTGTGCAGATGTTTGGATGGTCAAGCTGGGCCGCAATCTGCGCCTCGCGCAGGAAACGTTTGTTGACTTCTTCGTTTCCCATCGAATCGAGAGAGATAAACTTAATTGCGACTGGCCGTCGCAGCGTGGTGTCCTCAGCCAGATAGACTTCCCCCATTCCACCCTGACCAATTTTTGAGCGGATTTGGTAGCGGCCTAGTTTTGTGCCAGCCACAACGGACATTTAATGAGCACTTAGTAGTTCGCGATTAAGAGCAGGTTATTTTAGCGGGACAGCGCGTCTACGCGCGAGTTTTTACACGCGGTCCTATGTGACCACCGCAAGATTCTGGTTATTACGTTTTGCAGTTTGGCAGAGCACTTGGTCACGAGTCGTGGTGGTGGATACCACGCCATGATGAGTGGGTTGGCTTTAAACTTCGGCGGGGTAAAATCGACAATCTACAATCGGAAATCGGCAGTATCTTTGGTGCCCCCGCAGGGATTCGAACCCCGAACCAACAGATTATGAGTCTCACCAAGACCGTTTGGCTAGGTTCTTCTCAGTTCCGTTCGAGGCTTATTCGTTAGGGTTGTCTCCAAGTAAGTTCGTTCAAGTTCCTATAAGTAAGCCTGCGTTTCGCTGGGTTGGCACACGGCTGGCACACAACTTGGCCGCAATCAATCGAGGCCAGGGGGAGGGGGCTTTTGGGTTGGCCCACCCGTGCTGGTTGCCCTGAAAGACCGGTACTTTATCGCGGTTAAAGGGTGAAATGTTCTTTGGTTCTCGCGCTACATCCTCTCGAACATCTTCGCTGCTCAATGCGCGGGGTAATTTAGCTTCTTGGAGATCATTGTCTAACGAAAATCCGCTTGCAATACTTTGGCCCGTGGATCTGGAAAAGCTGCGGGCAAAATATGGGTTGACTTGAATCAAGCGAAGCACGCCACTCAGGCTTGTCAATACCAAACTGATCGCGTTTGTATACGGCGCGTTTGGTTTGACACTGGGGCATTTGAATAAGGCTATGCGAATGGTGCAAAAGTGAGAGTGCTCGGCGTCCGTGACGGCTCCCGAAAAGCCTTGCCCGTCCGAGGGGGTCAGTGGTATAAGCCGACATCGAACGGAGGGCTTATGCTCAGTCCGCAACCAAGCCCCCAAACTCACACGCGATCAGGAGAACCCTTCTGCCTATCCCACCACTCACAAGTGATGGTCTTTTACCTGTCGGAATTCACGATTGCACTCTTTCAGAGATTGAGTCGGCGTTTGCTCGTAATCATAAGAGACGCCAAGTCTGGGAAGGGTTCTCTCAGTTTTTAGAGCACATTAAGGGACTTACCGAATTGAATGTCGTCTATGTCGATGGCAGCTTTGTAACAGATAACGAACATCCAAAAGACATAGACATAGTCATCGAATATAGCGATGGTCGAGCAAGGGTTCGCTTGTCGGAAACTTACTGGTTTTTGCGCCAAAAGGATAAGGTTTGGCACAGGTATAGCGTAGATGTACTGAGCTGTCTGAAGAATGAGAAGCCCGCTAAAATGGTCGAATTGTTTCAGTGTCTGAAGGTACAGGACGCCCTCGAACGGGGTTTATCGTCTGATGCGCGTAAAGGGATTCTAAGAGTCTCGCTGCAATGAGCGCCGATAATCCAAATCGAAATGACTGGCAAACCGTCTTGGACCACAAGGCGCGACTCCTTTACGCTCAGATAGCGCAATTGCAGCGCGAAGTGGCTGAGTATGGAGGAGACGATCAGCTATTAGACGAAATGACGCAGCCGTACATTGAGCTACTGAAAAGTTTATATGCGGAAGACTATCCGTTAGCTAAGGCGATTGCGCAGTCCGATTTACTTGTCAGACTCGACGGACCTGCAATCAGTCGCGATAATCCACGGGTGTCGCTTATTGGCAGTGTCTTTGACAACGTCCGGACGCAGGTAGGAAAAGTAGCTAAAGCCATTGCGCAACTCTCGCAAAAGGGAATACGTGGTATTCCGAAAGAAATGGACTTAGGGCTGTCGGCTTACGCCAAAGGAAGCCTTATTCTAGGGTTTACCGTTCCCACGGCCAGTGAAATAGCAGAGTCGCAACAAGGACAGGAAACCCTCTTTGGGGAACAAGATCCCTTTTTCCAAGCAGCCAGAGACGCCATACGTACTATTGGGATTGTTACTAAGCACGTCACGGAAGGCGGTACTGTCGAGGAGTTGGCCGCTGAAATCCCTGATCCTGAAATTCGCGATACAGCTTTAGCGGCAGTTAAAGAGCTTGCTCCCTCGGGGCGCCTCGGAATCGAGAAAGTGCGGCTTGCTGGTAGAGGAGTGGCAGGTTTGAACTTGGAAAAACCTCTAACGCCCCTTATCAGAGAAGCCATTCGCAAGAGCGTTCAGCACCCAGTTGCGACACAGGCAGAAGCACCAGTGACTATAGTTGGCGATGTAAGGGAGATTGACTTAGACGAACGCCGGTTTGAGCTTCGGCACATTGAAAACCTTGAAGAAAATGTGGTCCGGTGCGCCTATCTTGAGCAGACCGATGAGGAAGCGAGACAGTGGCTGAACCGCAGGGTGCGTGTAGAGGGGATTCCTGAACGGAACGCCGCCAATAAGGTGCGGCTTCTTGAAGTTACCTCTATCGAGATTGTGGACTAGCCCTCTTTAGGCTTTGTATTACCCTTCTTTTCAGCATGACGACTTATGACTTCGAGCGCCCTTTTGTGGACGCCGCCTCCTTGCCACTTTACGAAGCAGTCGACCCTAAAGTCTCGGCTTGGTATTGCCTACCGTTCCCGCTGCAAAGTTGTCCAACATTGAGTACAAAATCCGCTTCGAGCGATTCAACCAGACCAGCAATATGAAGGCACCACCGAAAACTGGCCGCATCTTCGACGGTTACCTAGTAATTAGGAAGCTGGGCGCGAACGATGAGTACGAAACCTGGATACCCGATGACGCGTTTGAGGAGATCTACGCGCCTCTCAGCAAGTAAGGGCGCGAGGCCACCCAGGGATTTTGTTTGACAACGTTGACATTCCTCGCCGCTTTGGAATACTAGCAATCGTTCTTCACATCCTTTACCTCCGAAGGAGCCTCAATGAAACTCACGCTTCCCGCTCACAACGTTACGATGATTTCCGTGATAGGAGGGCGGCATGATAACCAATGAAGATCTCCGACAAATTGGCCCGAGCGCTATCGTCGGTTTACAAGAAGCCGTGGGTGTCCGGATTACTTATCTTGACGCGCTCAAGTTGTGGGATGCGATCACGCCCGAGAGAAGGAGACAGGTACTTGATTCGTTTAAGTTGATGTACGGCGAGGGCGACTACGTCATTCTAGATCCGCAAGTTAAGGCAACGACAGACATTAAAGATCTTGCTTACAGCGACAACCAACGTTGGGTGACGTTTCGCCACGCTGAGAGTTCCCCAAACGAGATTGAATTGCATCCAGTGATGAAGATTGACTTTTTGGATTGAAGGTAACAACGAGATGGACTTGGCAATCAGAAGCGGATTGCAACCTGGAATCAATGAAAGCGTTGTCAGATTGTCAGATGGGCCATCGCGCCCGAAAGCATCAAGAGTCCGCTGCAATCGCTTCTTGGATGGTAAATGGAAGGACACTCAATCCTCTCCATAAATGGAAACTTCGATCCCGACTTTCAGACCTCCAGCAAGCTCAAGCAACTCCGGTGGTAGGTAGTTACATTGGACAAACCCTTTCCTTTTGCTAAGCCCAAAGTCCAATCGCACATCTGTGACGCCTTCGCAACTTCGCAATCGCAACAACTCTTCCTTATTGACGCGCAGGAAACTGAGAGCATCGCGCACCTGCGATTCTAAATCGGTTCCGGAATCCTCGCTTACGACGACAGTAAAACCTGAGCTATTCCATTGCGATGTTTGTGAGCGCGGTTCACCTTCGCGGAAAATGTTGCAAGGCGTGAATGGACTTCGATCCAAGAACCTCTGAGGTTCAAAATGAGTTCCGCTCACTCGAAGGACACAACCTGGCATAAGACTATTCTTTAAACTACAGCTTAGTTTTACAGGCAAAGCCGAGCGTTGCGTTTCACCGGCTTCCACTCAAAAACCGCGAGTGCGCTGCGAGCGCTTGTTCGGCGCGGCGCAAGAAAAGAGGAATCTACTCTGCATCCTCTTCCTCGAAAGCAGGGCTTACCAATTTCCGAATCGCGCCCTGGTCTGACGCTAACCTCTGGGCTAACTCCTTCATTCCCGCAAGGATTGGTTCAAGGAATTTTGTTGCCCTGATAATTCGATCATTCTGACCATTTAGCTGAATGCTTAGTGCGGTGCATTCTGCTTCATCCTCGAAGTCCAGTTGGGCCAAGTCCGAGTGTATTAGGCTATTACGTTCTTGCGCCAATGACTCTAGTTCGCCCGAAAGCTGATCGAAGTATTCTGGAGTCGTTGGCAGCTCGAATTTGAAGTAAATGAGGATTTCTTGATCAAGTCGCGGTCTTTCGTTCGGTTTGGTTGTGTGGAATTCGCTTTCTATCCATTTCTTGACGGCTTTACCAAGACTCAGTCGATCGACCCTTGCTCTATGCTTCTCAACCTTACTTTGGAGCGTTGATGGTGTTGCACACATCGGCGCCCACATCGCGAACTGCTTGAGGATGCGTTCCAGACGTTGGAAATTAACGACGTTGCGCCCTATGGCATAGAGTGCGTCGATGTTATGTGCTGGCGGCTGATCCATCATCTAAGTCGCTAAGAGAGTGTTTTCTGACGTTCGGTTCCTCACTAAAGCATCATACCTCAACCATGACCTGCCAAAACGACGAGCAACTTAGCTCTGTGTCGCGGAGACTAGACAGCCGGAGACTGCGAGGATGGCGGATAGTGGCGGAGGATTGATGGTAAAAATCCGCCAGTGGCGGAAAGCGTCGTAAGCAATCGCCTGAGTGAGTTAGCGCTGCCTCAAAAAGCCTCAGCAAACTGAGCATTGATCACGACCCCGCGTCGAAACCATTCGTTTGCTCGCTCCGTCCGCCACTAAAAAAGAGGAACAGGCAGCTTTTGGCTCGAACCTAACACGAGGAATGAGTCATTCTCCGCAAAGTGCCTGGGGCACCCTTCCTGCCTCGACGGATTTGAATCTGCGTCCACATTCAAACCGACTTTTCGCAATTTCGCTAAGCAAAAGTATCTGAGAGCGTCTGACTCCAAACTTTCACCACAAAAAATGTTTACGTGCCACAAAAAAAGGGGGTCACGCAGTATAGACAAGCACTCCCGCTCGTATGGTAGAACCTCCTCGCTAAATCGCGTTGGCTTTTCGATGGTTACAAACATCGCATCCAACCAGAAACGCACCCAGCGAAAACATAAACGTTGACTGAATAAATCGGGGCGTACCGATCTAGGGATACGTGTGTCCAGATGGATTACAGCGAAAGGATCGTAACTAACAAATGAGTTTACTAACGGCAGAGGAAGTCGCGCAGATTCTACGAGTATCGAAGGCAAGAGTTTATGAGCTAGCGAGAAGAGGAGCAGTGCCTACGGTCAAGATTGGCGAGCGGCAGCTTCGTCGGAAAGAGATGTATGCAATGAGTGCCAGCAACTCGGAAGCGTTCCTAACTGCTCTCGAAGGCGATCGTTATTCATCGCTATTCGCACTGGCCCTCTGTACCGGAATGCGCCCAGCGGAATACTTGGGATTGCGATGGACTGACGTGGATCTCTCGAAGGCAACCGTAATAGTACGAAGGGCGCTTGTTTGGCGAACCAAAGGGGGCGGCTGGTAGTTCACAGAACCGAAGACTTCACGTTCTCGCCGTACAATCCCTATCCCCGCTTCAATGGTTACTCGTTTGACAGAGCATAAGCGTCACCAGGCCGCAGAACGTTTGCGACTCGGCCCTGAATGGCAAAATCACGATCTAGTCTTCACATCCACCGTAGGCAGTCCACTAAATATCTCCAACCTGACGGGGAAAGCACTTCAAGCCGGCACTGAAACGTGCGGGACTACCCACAGCAGTGCGTCTTTACGATCTGCGTCATACATGCGCGACTCTCCTTCTGAGTGCTGGCGTGAATCCGAAAGTGGTAAGCGAAAGGCTTGGACACGCGAGCATCATTCTCACTCTGGACGTGTACAGTCACGTTCTTCCTGACATGCAGAAATCAGCTACTCAGAAGCTCGAAGATATACTCTTCGGACGCACTGGCACACTATAGGCACACTACGTAGAAAAGGCAGCTCATAGGCTAACTCTTAACTTCTTGATTCTATTGGTGCCCCCGCAGGGATTCGAACCCCGAACCAACAGATTATGAGTCTGCTGCTCTAACCGTTGAGCTACAGGGGCACATGGTTTATTTGCAATAACTTAGCGATCCAGCCATTGTGGCGCTTGGCTACGGAATTACACATGGGTTACACCCTTACATAATGAAAGGTGGATTTCTGTAAGAGTTACACACCACCTTCGCTTTGTGATTGCAAAGCCGGATTCTGCCCGTGATCCGACCGGAACGCAAGCGCACTCCAAAGTCGATTCCCGAACGTTACGAGCACCCCCACCCATCACGCTACAGCACGGCACCTTCCGGCCTAGGACAAATTCATTGGGTAAATTGATCGGCGTTCCCGAATGCCTTTTCGGCCTTTGTATCCGACCGAAAACAGAAACTCCCTAGTTTCAAATATTGGTTCTATAAACTTATAGAAGAAATTTATAGATACAGACCAATCCATAAATTTTTCTTGACTGAATTCGACGCTCGAGATAACATATTTTGTAACAAGGTTAGTTACAGATATTGGGATTATTTGGGGCAGCGGTTCGGTTCGAAGGCGGGTCCCGGTTGAAAATTGGAATTAGTAATGATGAGGCAAAGAAGGTTTAGGACAACGGGAGCCAACGCTTGGCAATTTCCGGCAACGTTGGCGGAAGTAGAAAAGGACGCCATCGAGTATGCATTGGCATTCGCACATGGGAACAAATCACTGTGTGCGGATCTGTTGGGTGTGCCACGGAATCGTCTGTATCGGATGCTGCGGAAGCATTCAATTGCGTGTCACATCCGCAAATGAAATTGATACTGCCGTTGTTTGGCTTCCATGAGCAACGGCAAAAGGGGCGTTAGCGAAATGGATAGTTGGGCCGCCCCTGACAATTTTCTTATTTGCATCCGGCATTGATTTCTTTCCACCGGATGCGACGGCGAATAGCGGGTTCGAATTCTCCTACCCTTGAAAACTATTCGCCAACTTTTTCGGGGTCGATGCGCATTAGCGGCCCTGGCACAACTTGGCCGACCGTAACGCAAACCCGCACACAGTCGGCACGGCGGCGGAATCGAAGCCGATCCCGTCGCCATCAATTTTGATGAAGGTGATAGTTGATGGAATCTGAAAAGACCAATCTGGAACTGCTGGAAGAACAACACGCAGCACTTGTAGATGAAATTCGAACGATGGATCAAAAGGCACTCCGGCTGATGTCTGCCGTTGAAGGTAATAAGCCCACCGAGCCTTTTGACCCTCTCAGGCACAGACAACACCGTGAAAAGTTGAAACGTCAATTGCCGATTTTGGAGACTAAAGTGCGGCGGGAGCGTGATCGATTTCTGAAGGAACGACGCGCACAGAAACAACGTGAGTTACAAGACCTCCAGCCGGAATTAAATGTGACGAAGTGCGCTTATCACGAAGCTCAAAAAGCATTGGAAGAAGCTTGGAAGTGCCACGCACTGTTGGAAGCACAAGCGTGGAATCTCGAACAACAATTAACTATTGACTTCGAGTCGATGAGAGAGAACCAGCGAGCATTGCAGCGTTTGATACGCGAGATCACTGGCGTCGATGAAAACAACAAACGAATACAGACAATTTATTAAATCCGAAACTAAGGAAGGAAATAACTATTAAATGTTAAAAATAGATGATTACACAAAGGAAGCTCAACGCTTAGCAGATGAATACGCCCGACACTTTCATGCGCCAGTTGTATCAATGGATGATGTGAACTTCGCGGACCATTCTCTACTTGAAACTTCCCGCCAAGGTCTTGAAACAATAGACGATAGGAATGCGGAACGGCTTCAGAAACAGTGGATAGAAGACGCAAAGATACAGGCGGAAACATATGCGGCGGAGAGGAATGCGGGCCGCCAAGGTCGCGCTTACATAACGGAAGAAGAAAAGTCTATTCGCGACGGTCTAGTTTCGTGGCTCAGGAGACAGAAAATGCGCGGTCACTTCGGCGGGCAAAAGGCACTGGATAAGACATAAGTTGGATCATCCGCGACCATCGAAAAAAATCGCATAAAAGAAAAGCCGTTACGTGAACGCGCAACGGCTTCGATAGTAGTTATATTCCTTGGAAAGGATTTCTATGAATGCAATCATATCATGTGTGCAACGCACACGCAACAATGAAACGAGTCGAAGATGTCGATGTGACTGTTTCCCCGTACCGACATCGCCGCGATCTTTTGCGGGTTATTGGTTTGACAACACTGAACCCTTTTGGTTCGACAAAAGACGCCCTTTAGCCGAACTGGCTTACTTCCAAGCCAAGCGTCTTGGTCTAGTCCAAAATAGACAAAAACAATCCACCGCAGGTCGGCCAGTCGTGTTGGGTGAGGTGGCATTCTATCTTTACAACTTTCTAAAGGGTATTCGGACGTCACAAGGAATGGTCTTGAAATCGTGTCCGCGATATAACGAAGCAAGTCTGGCAAACATATTGACCAGAATCATGTCGCGACTGGTTACACGTGAAGAAATTCGTGCGGCCAAAAAACAATTAGTCCATTTCGAATTGATCGAGATACAGAAGAACAAGAATGTGCGATGGGGACATCAGGATCGCATTACAAAACTTCGCGGCGGCAATCATAAATTGAAATGGCAAGACGTATTCTGTCCGCAATTAATGGTGCGTCATGAAATGTGGAAAGAAATAATGGAAGTCCACGCAGCGCATCTCGAAGAGGATTCTAAAAATGAACAATTCAATATTGATAATCTTAGACAATGTACCATTCGCGAGAGTGTCGTCTACGGAACTGACCATCAATGGGCAATTGAAGTTTTCAAATCGGTTGGGGTGACAAGGATTGATTTCTTTTTCAGTCCTAACAAAGGGCAAACTAGGCGAACAGCAGTAAGGAGCATGGGCCGACTTCTGAAGACTGCCATCACCAAGGAACGCAACTTATTTGGGCGACCGTATCGTGTGCCGCTAATCATGCTTGACGAAGTGAAAGCAAACGAATTGGATCAACTAAGACAGTTTGCATTCTTCTGTCAGGAAACATCACCCAAGAATTATCAAGTCTGGTTGCGATTGCCGGACGACACGTGTGAGGAAGATCGCAATTCGATACGAGATAGAATCATAAAACGATTCAATCCAGATGGTAACAAAAAGAGAATGAATGGTGGTTCCTTTGGTTCGCTCCGATGGCCGGATTCGATCAACTGGAAGCCGGAGCACAATCAGTTTCGGGTGCGAATAGAATTTGTTAAGTCCGGTCGTATAGTTTCAATCGATGAGTTAGACCAAGCTGGTCTATTGGCACCTCTCAAAGCACCAAGCAATGTACTACACCTTGAAACGAAGAAGGCCGCCAAGGTGAAGCGTGATTACTGGCGCGTGTTACCCGATTGGGAATTCTTCAAACTAAAAAAGAGCGGCAATCGTTCCCTTGCGGATGCCGCGTTCATTTGGGAATCATTGCAACGTGGATTCGCGCCAGCTGAGATCAAGGAAGCATTGCGAAAGGTGTCGCCAAAGGTTCAAGAGGAACAATCCAGACGGCGTAGTGATTACTATCTCGATCACCAAATTGAATACGTGTTAGGCAAGGTCAATTCAGGGAAGGTTGCCGATGTCGCCTAGGAACGAAAAACATACTGATAAGTATATAGAATATGGAATAGATATAAGGGCTATAGAATCTAATCCCCTTCACACTGCTTCTGTGTTTACTTGTTAATACCATGGGGGGTTAATGCAATGCGGCCCACTTCTTGTTTTGTTTTGAACCTTTCGGATGCCCTACGGCTTCATAATCTGTAAAATATTTGGCCCCCATACACACGTAAAGGCGAATCGGAAATTATTACAGTATTTCTCTCAAGCGGCTGAAAAGGCAGCACTTACGGTCTTCTAGGCAGCAGCTAATCACAGTTCTAGTCGTCCTTGGCGCAGAATCGCCTTCTGACGCGTTTTTCCCTTGGGACGCGATCTATCAGGTCAGGCAAAACCCTGAAGCGTGTCAGAACGCCAGCGGCATTAAGGTTCAAACGTGTACCAGCTGCCGAAAGATTTGCGAATCACATGGGCATGGGCTACCCCAGGGCAGCCGGATGCGCGGCTCTAGCAAACGAACGGGGGCAGCTGAAACGCACACAAGATGTTGTTGTGACGGGCCGCTTTTGAGTACAAGTGATTGTGGGAAGGAATAAACCGATGAACTTGGCGGAAGCGGAAGAAAAGCTTGATGACTACCTGATGAAGGGGATCGTCAGTGAAATCTTTTGGGCGGATGAAGGGAAGGCGTTTGCGGTAAAGATCGGCGAACATGCTACCACCCTAAACCCGACTCAATACGGTCGCCTAATCGGCAGACTTCAAACGATGGCGTCAAATGAGCAAACGCTTGCCGTGGCAAAAATCTTCGACGCCGACAAACGGACACGAAGCATTCCGAACATCCTTACATTGATTGATGACAATATTCCGGTTTGGCAGTTGAAGGATCGCCGTGCTTTGGAACTGTTTTTGATGAACGAAGGACGCGATGAAATGATACTTAAAAGCGCGTCGGATACAGACTTGATCTTATTTACAACTGGACAATATCGACGGACCCTTCCGCATCCAGACAACGCTTCACACTGTAACCTTTCCGCCGCATTAAAAGCGGTTCGTGAATCACGCAACAAGGTACACGCACACAACGAAGCGATTGACGCGGCTGCACGAACACTTCCGACATGGGGCGGAACGGAAAGTCTTGTTACATACGCAAAGGATTTCGTGCGCGTGATCGCAATGGCTTTTTTCGCTCGGTCGTTCGGACAATCAACGGCGAACTATTACCTTTCGCAAGATGCGCGGCGTACATCGCAATTGTTCGAACGACTACTGAAGGAAGCAAAGTTGATCGATTGAAGGAACGAACTGATTACAACTTTCGAATGACGATTATGGGAACAGAAGAGAAATCGAACAACTCAACAGATATCGATCTGGTTGCGTTAGAAAAACAAAGCGCCGAATTTTTTCAAAAAGCTGAACGCGCCTTCAAGGGTTTGTTTGAAGCGGCTAAAGCTAGGAATGAACTTCATTGTGCATTTGCTGTAATGCCGGAAGAGCGAGGCATCCAAACTTCAGGATGGTCGTCCGCTGCCGAAACTTTTCTGGCGTTTAATGATTATTTGGAATTTTTAGACGCTAGTCCTGATTCGCGTTTTAAGCTTCGCGTAATGTTATCGTTTTACTGCCATCTTTCAGAGGCAAGTGGCTTCTACGAAGTACCTAAGAAGCTGCTTATGGTATACGAAGGCGACCCTTATTTTAGTAGCGCGTTTCATTCCATTGTTGAAGAGAATCGTAGGACAGGAAACGCGATGGTTCCAAACGCAAGCAAGGTGTTCAGAGATTTAGTTGGACATGCAAAAAGATTGGGCTTTGACGAACTTGCCGACGTGTTCAAAGAAGCATTTGATCCTGTGTTACGGAATGCGTATGCGCATGCGAACTATATTTTGCGACCGAACGAGATCCGCATAAAAGACAAAGCCACAAATCGAATACGTATTATCTCGATAAATGAATTCAATTTGCTTTTCAACAAGGGACTCCAATTCTTTCACGCGCTTCGAAGTGTGCTGAAGGAATATATGATGTCGTACGTTCCCGCGAAGATGATCGTTGGTAAGGTCCACAATGAGCCGGAAACACCTTGCAAGATTGAATACTTTCCCGAACATAGGCAGTTTGTTGCTTCAAGGGCAGATGGTTATTGGCGATGGGTAGTCGATGCTCGTGAAATATTTGCCGACGACGTGCCAACATAAAAACCCTTAGACCAAAGGGACCCACACGCAGTACACTCTCTGGATGGCCGATCCGGAATTGGCAGCATGTACGCCGCACCCGATACATCCTGACGGGTTCAATCCAAAAGCGATCCTTCCATATGGTCTAACTGCTGCGCAAATGGCTGCGGCCATGACTGATTTCGTCAACTTCATCGGTTTCATTAACCTTGAACTTCACGCACAAAAGATCGAACGCCTTGAAACGATTTTGATGCCCGCGAATTTCAGCAGCATGGTTGGCGAATTCATGACATCAACGATTCCCAAACATTGCCCGACGCTTGTAAAAAATCAATATCACAACGGCCATCCAGACATGATCCCAGCCGGAAGTCATCCAAGGAACGCAATACAGCACGGAGCGGAAGGAATCGAAGTTAAAGCATCGCGTAATTTGCGCGCATGGCAGGGACACAATCCTGAAGACACTTGGTTAATGGTTTTCGTGTTTAGTAGCAATAGACCAGTGGACGTTGCGAATGGGATTGCGCCGCGACCGTTTCACTTCGTCATGGTACTGGGCGCACAAGTAACAATGGCAGACTGGCGGTTTGCCGGAAGGTCAGCAACAAGTCGGCGGACTATCACGGCAAGCATCACAACTTCCGGTTATGAAAAAATGATGGCTAACTGGATTTATAAAGCGCCAGACACGACTAGAGCGGAAACAATGTCTCTCCTTGAAGCGCCTCTTTCGGAAGACGAATAGCAGCAAGTTTTGGAATCGCTTTGCAGCTTACCTGATAGTAGTCATCATACCTTTCCACGCCAACGGCGGAAATCCGCAACGCTTCCGCAGCCGCGATTGTAGATCCCGCACCCATAAAAGGATCGGCAACTACGCCAACACCCAAAGGCAAAGAAGCGTGAACAATTTTTCGCATGAACGATTGCGGTTTTAAGGTCGGATGCTTCGCTAACTGTTTTTCTTTTTGCGGCGTGCGTTCACTTATGATCACATCACTAAATGGTTTGTCATCGGGTGTCCGCCGTAGTCCACCAGTTTGATATTCACGCAAACAATCACTGATCTTCATTCCCGCAGGAATCGGTTTGCGCAGCAATCCCCAAGGTTCATAGCAAGCGCGTGGCATGCTTGAAACGTGCGGGAATTCTTCTTCCGCGTTCTTTGGCCTATCACCGCCGCGAAGCGTACGTACAAGCCGGATTAGTTCACCGCGAAATTCCAAACCACCGTCGATCAATGATTGAAACACTAGCTGCGATAGAAAAGCATTCGTGGCTATGAAGACATGGGCACCCGGACGTAAAGCATGCGTGGCCGCCTTAGCCCATTCTATAAAAAATGTCCTTAGCTTATTTCGTTCCTGTTTATTGAGTGCCGTGAAACGTGGCAACGGTGAGCGTGTGTGGCCGTCGAATGAAGGCGGGATACGCCAGATCCCGCCGTTGCCATTGTTGCGCTTTTCAATTTGATCGAAGTCGTATTCCTTCACGCCATACGGCGGATCGGTCACGATTGCATGAAGGCTATTTTCTGGAATGCGGCCAAACCATTCGAAACAGTCGGCATGAACAATCACGGAATGCGGAAAAACTTGATGGGTATAGTCAAGGGTCAGACTGGCGGCTGCTTTAGCTTGGGTTGCTCTAGTCACTATTTGCTTGTCCACCTTATACCAAACAATCGGATTACTTTCCAAAACGAAAATCGATTCCGATTCTTAACTCTGAAGCTATGAACAAATCAAGGGCTGGTGTCGATGCGCTGTAAGTGTTTCCTGCTTTTGTTTGGCCGCTTTCACGCCAAGTTCTCGACGGTGTCCCCGATCCGCTTGCAGCAATTCGTGAAGCTTAGTTTGGTGCGCTCGTAATCGATCCGTTTGTGCGGACAACGTCTTAGGTATTGGCCCCAATCGTTTGAAGTATTCATGACCTTCAGTTGATCCCAGACGTTCGCGGAAAGTGTTTTGAATATCCCCTTCGTAATATTTTATTTCTCGTTCGTGAATAGGAATGCCCGCCAGTGGGTGATCCGTATAGCTCCTGTTTTCTAGAAGATAATAAAGAGCATCACATCTACCCTCCAGCAAGGTTAGATGTTCAATGCGCCTCGCAACGAGACCCAGATCTCGGTCTGTTTGTTCTTGTGCCGCGTACACTTCAGCAAGCGTAGCCTCGTGAAATCGTTTGGCGGCTGCAAGTAACCACATGGCTGCCAAGACCAGACATATCAGAATTACTATTGCTGCCCATCGTTTGTGATCCAAGATCGGGACATATTGGTAAATCAGATAGACCAATCCCGCGACGATGCCACTGCCGAGAATCACTTCAAGCGTCCGGTTAATCTTCTGATATAGACTTGAGACAGGTCGCCACTTAGGCCGACTGAATTCGTGCGAAAGCACAGCATTACAGAATTTATACATGGTGCAACAAGCCTACTGGTCACGAAGCAATGGCGTCAAAGGTTAGGTGGTCTAATCGAAGCAAAGAAAAGTTTGAGGCAGAATTGATATCTTCCTAAGGACTGTTACGCGGTCGCTGCCATACAATGTCGCGCAATTCGGCGGGTGGTTCGAGTGAGGCGATCCATCTGCAAAGGCGGAAGGTTTGAGCATGACTCCCTTCCGCTTTTATTGCTCTTCCATAGTGAATCCAAGAAAAACATTAGTGCGTTTGACGGCGGATAAAAAGGGGGCCAATATAGCCAACACTAAATTCCGCTTTAAGAGGTTGAAAATGAAGGAGAATTTCGCAACCCCACCCGAGCAACTATCTGAATTCAAGCGTCAACGTCAACGTCCCATCGTCTTCTGCGTTAAGTGCGGGTCGCTTGAAGTTGAACAAAATTCCGTTAACGTACTTCTATGTCTCAATTGTCGAAATCAGATCTTCTGGAATGGCCGCCGCTTCGCGATAGCACGTGAGGCCTACGCGGAAGAAGATGCTGTAATGTCCTTCACGAGTGAAGCGCCGTCACACTGGCGTAAAGATTGGCACTTTAACATCGTCCACGCGCTCTGGGCTTTTTCGGATGAGGTGATTGCTAATATACACATGACTTCAATTGATGATCCTAACCTAGGGAAGTCGAGCGAAGAGTACGAAGAACTAGTTCGAGCTTGGAACAAATGCAAGGAAGAAATCGACGTGGCGTTATCTAGAAACCTACACGCGGCGGGTCTAATAGACTAGGATTTGGAAAGTTATTTGACTGAGCGGAAGGTGTAAGCACGCGCTTTGCCTTCCGCTTTTCTATTAACGCATTTTGCCGTGTGATCCGAGATCGATGTTTCGATGAAAAGCCCAACAACGGTTAGGATTTTGGCCTGAGTTACCTGGTCCCGGCACTACGCGGTGGAGCTTTTATATAGGATTAATAACCGGATCGTCGTGTGTTGTTCTATTCCAGCACATTTGATGCGGCATCTTCGTTTTTGTGCAACCAAAACATCGAACCAAAACAAAATGGGTAGAAGCCCAAAATACAGACCGCGAAAAACAATAAACCCGACCAATAAATGATCGGGCTTCCGTAATCGCCAAACTATTTTGCAACCGCTTAGTTCACTTGGGTACTTGCCATCGGCTCCTGTATTCGATTCGCGTCATAGTACTCTTGATATTTCTTAGCATTGGCGTTGTTCATGTCTGTTGTCTTATTGTTGTAGTCCATGAAAGTCGATAACTTGTCGTGACCAGTAATAGCCATCATGCCCGCGAGATCAATCTGGGCTTGGCTTCCCCTTGTCGCACATGTATGTCGCAGGTCATGAAATTTAAAGTCCTGAATGTTTGCCAGCGTCTTGGCCTTGGCAAATTGTTTGCGGAACGATGAATAAGGTTTAGGAAACAGCAATGCCTGCGGATCATCACTGATAGCGACTAGTCTTTGATTGATCACTTCACGCAATTCCGGATGCAAGATTGGAATTTTTCTGGACTTATTGGTTTTTGTCGTCAACACTTCACCCGATGGCCGCGTTGTAAGTCGCCGGATCACGATCAATCCTAGATCCCCTTCGTTAAGATCAATATCACGCCTTTCTAATTTCATCGCATCACCCATCCTTGTGGAAGTGTGAAGCAGGAACAAAAGAAGCTGGCGAAGATAGGTGAAACCAAGTGTAGTACATGCGTCGAGCAATCGTTTTTCCTCTGGCCAATCAAGTATGCGTTCTCTTTTAGTTTCTTTCCGTTGGTCGATGATTCTCTTTTCGTCGTGAACAGGGTTTGAAGTCATCCATTGTGGCCGTTGCCGGATAGCAAACGAAAATGCTTTTGACAAAGTAGCTAATTCACGGTTGACATTCGCACGACTACGCTTGCCTCCCCCACGAAGTTTGGGCGTTGCAAGCCGCAAGTCGCGCAAGTCTTCGATATCGTCTGACGTGATCGTGCTAATTAGCTTCGAACCAAAATATTCTGTAAACATTTTCATGTTGCGGACTTCATCTTTCCAGCCCTTCGTGCCGGACACTTTATGACGATCATCAGGATTAGACGCATTGTCGTACTTCACTTCGTGCAAGCGCGGAGTGAATGCCTTAGCTAAATCCGCAAACGTTACTTTGGATGGATCAATCGTCGGCATGTCATAGCCGTTTCGGAACTTCGTTTCGGCAGCAGCCTTTGCGTCGAGTGCTTCCTGCTTGGAGTCATAAACTTTGTGGTGATACTCGCGTTTTGGAAATCCTTTTTCCGTTAGCACGGGCTTTCCGTCATCACCCATTACTACTTTAGTGAAGCGTAGGCGGTACTTGAAGTTACCACTGACTTTGACACCGCTTCGTTGTATACCGCGATCTCCGGCAGACTTCTGCCACTTCAGATCGCGCTTACCAGATTTCTTTTTAGCTTTCGATTTCATGTGTGCACCTAGTGGAATGCCTATTTTTCAACCACGTCATTATACCATAGGAGTTACACATGGATTACACATTCGAACTTCGAATAACCCTTGACAAGAAGGCAGGAAATCCTTAGGCAAAGAAGCCAAAATCACCTTACATAATGTAATTTCAGTGAGGAAAAAGACGAAAAACCCTTGACAGGCTGAACGCCTAGAACGCTTAGAATCGGAAGGCCAAAAGGTGGGACAATAGATTATGAGTCTGCTGCTCTAACCGTTGAGCTACAGGGGCACTCGTTGCTTGTCTCAAACTAAGGCTACTAACACTCAAATAGCTTAGTTTTAGATAGGTACTGCGCGTCAGGTCGATAAAAGCGCGGGCGATTGTAACCAAATTCCACTCGACTACCAAAAACGGGTATGGTGTGATTGTAGGGCCGTCCCTCCGTGGACGGCCCTACAATCTTAGATAGAGGCTTTGTAGAATTTTGAATGGCCTGGCTCCGCAAGGATGCCGCGCCCACGGAGGGACGCCCCTACAAACAGTTCAGAACGAGTCACAGATGATTAACGGCCCCATTTTTCGACAATTAGTCCTATTACAAATCCGCCTATAGCGCCAAGAATAAGGATAGGCGCGTAGGCTTTTGTGATGACTGCATCTGGCAGACTCAGGAGGACGCCAAAGATAAGACCTTGTAGCCATCCGGCCAAAGGAAGTCGCGCGGCGCCTATGACAAATCCAATTGCAAATCGATTCAGAAACGCTCCGGTCAATGCCGCAGTCTTATCAGGGAATGGCAAAGGCAGCATCGAGGCAGCAGACAAACATCCATAAACTAGACCGCAGATCGTACCAAGCAACAATCGAGACACTTAAGAACCTCCATCCAAAAGAGTTTGAAAACTGCGCGACAAGTACCTAAAGAGACTTTAAGAACTCATCTGTGAGTTGACGAGCGAGAGCGGCATATTCCATTGTCGGTTTGCGGAAGTCCTTCAAAACTTTTAACTCTCTCCGCAGAGCGTTCTTGAATCGCGCTAACCCGGGATAATCTCGCACATTCAAACTCGCTTCTTTAACTCGCTCTATTTGAGCCAGGATCTGCTTCGCGCGCTCGGCCCGCTCCTGAACCAGATCAGGTCGCGAGAGAGCGTAGATAAAAATAGATTCAGTCCCTTTCTGGCTCGCTTGTCCTCTTTTGTTCTCAACCGGTCGAACAATTCCGTCGCTCGTAAATTCCAAGTGCTTTCTGGGATCGTCAATACAAGGATTCAGGAGTAGTGGCTTCTCCTTCTTCTCATCACCTGGTTTTGTTGCCCGCGGGCTCCCAGCATCAAGTGGAAAGAAATTTTTCTTTCCCATCGTTACCGTTTTCTTCTTCGAAATCTTGTACTTGTTCGCCCTGTTACAACGAATGCAGGAAGGAAGCAGGTTGGTCCATTCACTCGCGAGCCAGTAGTACGCTGGCTTCTTTGTCTTTCCCTCGACAATCACCGCCCCCTTGGGTCTGAAATGCTCTACATCGACTGGCTGCGCAACAATGTAGCGAGTCTCGCAGTAAGCACATTTCTTGTGAAAGGCCCGTTCGATAGCACTCTTCACATATTGCTCTCTATAAATCTGAAACGGAAACTCTTTCTTTAGATTTGCTTTCATCTTATGGAATCGCAAGGCGAGCTCCCGCTCTGTTTTGACAGTCAGCGTACGATTTGAAAGCTCTCGAGGCGCCCGCCCTCTTTTGACTTTGATCATCGCTACACCTCCTGCCACATTTTTAGCAGTGTGTTGCGAGTGCGCCTGTCGAGTTTCTCGGGTTTCTCACGTCGCTTCTTCTTGAGCGCCAGGAATTCATCGATAACTTCATACATCATTCGCTCGCGTGGCGTATCACCCATCAGTCTGAGCTGATCCAGTTTTGTTTTCAGATCTTTTACGCGCTCCTCTTGTTTAGGAGTGCGTTTGCGAATTGCAAGTAACGCATAGTACTCATTGAATTCGACTTCTAACTCTGGAGATAAGGTGCTGCTCAAACCAAAGTACTCAGAGGTCAATAGCTGATCGACGCGCAACGCTTTCGGGTTAGGCAATTCGTCCGTCATCATCGATACGCGACCCCGAGCGCTCCGAGTCATCACCGCAACCTCTTTTTGATTCAAGCCACGCAGACTTAATGGCTCATGACTGGTCACAAAAAACTGTACGCGTGGGAAAGTCTTACGCAAACGTTCAACGATCTGCATCTTCCAGCGAGGGTGTAAGTGCGCGTCGATTTCATCAATCAGAACTATTCCTTCGGCAACACTAACGCTGTCCCACAACTCTAGTAGGACGCTCATGATATCTGTTGAGAGTGCAACTACTGACTGATAGCCCGCGCTCAAATCCTCAAGATAGACTGTGGAGCCACCGAAAGCTTTGACCTGAATGCGACCGTCGTTCGTCTTCGACAAATGGTCTCCCGCTTTCAACATCATCAAACGCTTCAACGATTCTTCAACGTAGTAGAAACGCGTAGGCGGCTCCAACTGGTGAAGCCAGGTACTCGATTTGGTCAATGCCAACGACGGGTTGAACAGATTATCGGTCTTGGAAAACCGTGACCCTTTCGTCAATCGCGCACCCTTGAATGGTAATAAGCGTGTTGCGCTGTAGCCAAGGAGTAACACCTTCGGTTCAGGAGCGTTAGTGGTGATTTGCGGGTCGTTACTGCTGAACTCTAGTTTAATCGGCTCAACGCCTCCGCTCAGTTTTACTTTTACGAAACCCTTCACCACCTCGTTTGGTGTTCGCGGGTAAGTGGCGAGACGAGTTCCATCGTTTACACCGAGTCGTTCTCTTTCCTTGTCACCCATCAACGCGATGGCGACAGCTTGCAGCAGCGAACTCTTACCGGTTCCGTTTTCACCGAGTATCAAGAGCCATGAACCCGCGTCAGGTGTCTGAGCGAAGTTAAGCTTGATATGTTTTATGACTTTGAAATTTCGAATCTCAACGCTTTCGATATACCTCGTTTGTGAAAAGAACTTTTTCTGATCAGACGCCTTGCTCAGTGAGTAACTTGCCTGTTCCTTCTCGTGTTCCTTGAAGCCCTTTACCGTTTGTCTAATCTGTTTTTTTACATCCTTTGAGGTTGCAGTCTTATAACGGATCGGCCGCATAAGTGTGACCCGTTCCTTAGTGGCAACGTCAAAGGCTTCGGGAGTCGGCGGAGCGGGTTCGCCAGCTGGAGTCAGTGAGATGCCTGTACGCAATGAAAAAAATTCCGCGAACGTTGACTCGAGCCACGGTTTTTGCTCGGTCAACTCAACTGACCACTGCTGCAAACACTGTCTTGAAAGTGCCAGGAATTCCCGCTCCGGTTGCAATAGATCCTGAATTCCCTTCAGTGCAGTCTTAAGAGAACTCGCATTCTTCTTAAATGCTTTTTCGGTGACAATCAACGGAGTGAGTGCGATCCATTGAGCCCTAAGGAGAGCCGCGTGAATTTGCCTTTTGTAGGTGAGTTCACGGCGATTGAGGTTGAAGACTTCAATAGTGGTACGACCGAGTGGAGTGCTGCTCGCAACCAGGCCCTGCAGTTCAAATATCAAATGGTCTTCCGGATGATTGAAACAGGGATCGAGTAAGAGTGCTTTTTCCTTGCGGACTTTAGCTTCGGGAGCCTGAATACTCGCGCGCCTTCCCTCAACGGGAAACCTGGATCCTTTCGATTTGCTGCACTCGGGACAAGCGAGATAAAGATTGAACCATTCGTACGCGAGCCACCAGTAGTGGTCCCGGCTAAGTTTTCCATCGAGGCCGACAGCGCCGTTCTTTGGTCGGAAGTTTTCAACACCCAGTGGTTGACTCGCGCCGTAATTTGATTCGCAGAAGGCACATTTTGAATGGAACATCCTTGCCAGCGCATCTCTAACTTCCTGGTGCCTGAAGAATTTGAATGAGAACTGCGCATGTCGCCGTTCCTCAAGCGACTTGGTGAAGTACTCGACTGCATTCTTCTGTTCTCGTTGCCAAATCGATGAGCCAAAAACGGGCGGGGCAGGTTTGCGTTCAATATGAATCATAGCGAGTCACCGTGAGCTAAGTATCAACGCAAAGAGTGTTGCGCGGTGCGAGGTTGCGCTTCGTGGCCCACACTTTACTGGAAGATTGAATCTTGTGCATCAGTTTTGGACGATCCTTTTCACCGCAAAATGGTGCGTTAGTTATTGAGTCCCACCACCGGGATGGTTTGTGCTCAATTCAACTCCTAAGTTTTTGTTGCGCAGCTGACCTCCCGGCAAAGAAAGTGGACGATTTATGCGTCTATTTGTCATAAGATAACCACCATAAACACACCTCGCTACAGTTTCGCCAGGACGATTCCGACGCTCCAACTGGTGGTGATTGAATGAAACTCTATTCATGATTCGTCACCGTCGTCTGAATCTAGAAGGAGTAAAGGCTAATGACCGACAAAGTGATAGTCACAAACATGTCCGCACTGAAAGTAAAGTACAACGCAGCCGGTATCAAGAGTCTGCAAACGGAGATCAAGGCACTTATCGATGAAGACAAGAAGCGAGGTCTAACCACTTCACTCGTCGCACTCGACGACACCGCCGCAATGAAAAAACTGAAAGCACCTCCTGTAAAGAAGGCGACAAGTTTTCGGGAAAACAAAAAAGCAATTGATGCGGTATATAAAGCGCTGGTGCCTGACTACCTCATGATTCTGGGAGCGATCGACGTTATTCCCCATCAAGACTTGAACAACCCTCTCTTCTCCCCTGATCCAGAGGGAGACAATGAAGAAACGGCGTGGGGCGATCTTCCTTATGCGTGTGACGCGCCATACAGTAAAGACATAAACGATTTCACCGGCCCGACACGAGTCGTCGGTCGCCTTCCGGATCTGACTGGCCAAACCGATCCGAAGTACTTGATCGGATTGTTGAAAACAGCATCGTCCTGGAAAGGACGGCCGAGGTCGGACTATGAAAACTACCTTGGGATCAGTGCCGAGAAATGGAGTGAATCTACGGAGGAAAGTCTAACCAACATCTTCGGTTCCGACAAAGATATCCAGCTATCACCAACGAAAGGCTTCAAGTGGTCCAAAAATCTGATTAACAGACGGATCCACTTCGTAAATTGTCACGGCGGTGATCTCTATCCTTTCTTCCTTGGGCAATCGAGTACCGACGATGACGATATGCCCGTTTCACATTCCGCGGCATTTGTAGCGAGTAAGGGGAACATACTTGAAGGCACCGTGGTTTCAGCCGAATGCTGCTTTGGCGGTCAACTCTACGATCGATCCGCGGAACAAAAGAAGCAAATGGGAATGTGTAATGCTTACCTCGACAAGAAGGCTTACGGTTTCTTTGGGAGCACCAACACCGCTTATGGTCCATTCTCGGGTAACGACCAGGCCGACCTTATCTGTCAGTTCTTTCTCCAGCGAGTGTTAGCCGGAGCATCCCTTGGTCGCGCGGCGTTGGAAGCTCGGCAGAGATTCATCGAACGATCATCACCCTTGAGTCCGATGAATCAAAAAACGTTAGCCCAGTTTAATCTCTATGGCGATCCGTCAATCACTCCGGTTGAAGCCAAAAAATCAGCGACGGTAATGAAATCGCTGGCCGCCAAAAAGGGGGCCAAAGGATTTCAGGCACCGATGGGTATAGTCGGACCCAAAGCTGTGCAGGAGGCAGGTGCAATTGAGCGTGCCCAACGTCGTGAGACTCTGCGCGTGAAGGGCGAGGTGCTTGGGCAGCTACAACCTGCGATGAGTAAATCCGAGGCAGGTCCACCACCCACTGTTGAATCACGGATGAAAACGGTGATGAGGAGTTTGAACTGCAGTCCCTTAGAAGCCGTTTCGTACAAGGTGCAAGCAACGTCTCAAGTCGTATTTGGACCAAAGAGTGCGATGGCCAAGGGCATCACTAAAGCCGTTAACGCGAAGAAGAAAAGTACGACTGCATTTCATCTCATGTTTGGAAAACCAAATGATGGCGCGACCGCCAAATCTGCCGTCGCTACTAAAGGCGTTGGGAAGAAGGGCAACGCAAAGTCATTTGCGGCAGAAGCTGGTCGGACAATCAAGAAATTCGTGGTCTTGGAAGCCAAGGAGGTAGAGGGTAAGATAGTCTCCATAACTGAAGCCCACAGTAAATAGGGCCATTTAAGCGATCAGATGAAAGGTTCCGCCCGTGCCGGTAGGTTATAGAACGGTTGAATTACAAGGGCAGGTAATCCAGCATCTTACGGCGAAAGGCTCTAAGAGCGAGCGGAAGGCTGTTTTCCTCGAAACATCCGAAGGCTCATTCGTCTTGCGACGTCGCGGAGGTAATCCATTTGGCGACCAGGTGCTCCAGGAGTTAGTTGGCAAAACTCTCCACGTCAAAGGAATCTTGACTGAGCATACTTTGATCATGTCCGACTGGACCGAGATCGAAGACGCAAACAAGGCTTCGAAAAAATAGTCCGAGTCGTTTTGCACAAGACTCCAAAATCCCACCTACGGAAGTGGGTGGATGGTTTCAGATCCTTTCTACTAATACTCGCATTGACGAGATTGAGAATCCCACCAACGGCAGTGGAGTGACCCCCTAGATTGAGACAGCGGAATTTAGCACACTAGGCAGAGAAGGGAGACTGTAAGTGGCTAAAAGACGTGGA
>Ga0209216_1000048_pt1 | contig 50212 bp, 34 predicted proteins | sample TexAe_OM2H0_O2_FD_187940 | JGI IMG/M metagenome (GOLD analysis project Ga0209216, IMG submission 187940) | Forest soil microbial communities from Davy Crockett National Forest, Groveton, Texas, USA - Texas A ecozone_OM2H0_O2 (SPAdes) (version 2) | ecosystem: Environmental > Terrestrial > Soil >... | reverse complement strand
CCTGTTCCAGGGGCGACTCCCGATGAATCGGGATTGCCCCTGGCTTTCATATTTCCGCGCCGTTGGCGCTACTCGTTCTAGCTAATCGGACTTTTGAGGAAAAGCTCAAGCTCAGTACTTGAAACGCGATAGTGACTAGCTTCCGTGTTTCAGCATCCTAGCAAGACTCTAAAGGCCGAATTTTGATTGCAACAATCTTCGTCTTGATTCATAGTTATCTCACGTCACCCCACACCATGAAATTCTGAGTGGCTTTGCCCAGCCTCAAGTTTCTGTTGGCTGGCTCAGTCTTAGATCCTAACGAGTATGCTCACACAACACGTCGCTTTCGGACAGGCCGAGTTTCGGGCGTTTCTGTGCCTTCTTCTGGCATGGGTGACTGTGTCAGCGCAAAATCCAACGCCGCCTAAACAAGATGACGTTGTTCGAGTCTATACGGAACTCGTTCAAACCGATGTGATGGTTTTTGATAAGCAGGGTCGATTCGTAAATGGTCTAAAGCGAGAAAACTTTGAACTGAAAATAGATGGCAAGCTCAAACCTCTTGAATCCTTCGATGAGATCACCGCCGGTAGCGACGAGGAGGCCCAACTAGCAGCGGCTCGCGGTGCAACTACCATCAACACCAAAAGGCCGGTTCCTCTTGACCGAGGTAGAACAGTCTTTTTCTACGTCGACGATCTCCATATGGATCTGAGTGGTATGGTGACCGCAAAAAAGGTTATCTCGACCTTTCTCGATAAGGAGATGGGACAAAACGACCAGGCGGCCATCTCCTCGGCAACAGGACAAATTGGATTTCTGCAACAACTCACTAATGATCGCGCCGTCCTGCAAACCGCCCTCGAAAGACTAAATGTTCGAAGCTATTCAGTACGCGACGCAGATCGGCCTCCGATGTCAGAGTATGAAGCACTCTTACTCGAGCGCGGCGATTTTGATGTCAACGAGTTTTTCATCGCCGAAACAATCAGACAAAATCCCGGAATGACACGCGAGATGGCTAGTTCGATCGTGAGGGGAAGGGCGCAGGCAATTAACGCTCAAGCGGGGCAGTTCACGATGAACACCCTGATTGGATTGGACCGCCTGATCAGGGGACTAAAAGAACTCCCGGGCCGCAAAGTGGTGTTCTTCCTATCAAACGGTATCTTCCTTGAGAATCGTCGCTCGGATTCGCTGAACAAGGTGCGTGAAGTAACTTCGGCAGCTGCGAAGAGTGGCGTTGTAATCTATACGATGGACACACGTGGTCTAGTTGTTTCATTGCAGGATGCAAGTTCTGATCGTGCGTTTGATCCAACGGGACGTCTGGAAATGGCCACTCATGGAGAGCTGACTGCCAGCCAGGATGCGCTGAATGCTCTAGCCCGCGATACTGGCGGCCGGCCGATAATGAATACGAACGATCTAACGAAGGGACTAAAACCAGCAATCAAAGAAACGTCTACTTACTACCTGTTGGCATGGAAGCCCGAAACTCAGGGTAAACAGGGGCGATTTCGCAACATTGAAGTCAACGTAATTGGCCGGCCAGATCTGACAGTGCGAGTGCGCAAAGGGTTCTTCGACGTTGCACCACCGTCGAACACCGCGGCCACTAAGTCAACAGCTCCAACCGAGGCTACCAAGACTGCCGCCGCAACGCTTCGCGAGACAATTAAGGCTGCGTATCCAGAACGTAACTTGCCGATCTTAGTTACCGCGGATTATTTCGACGTAGCGGGTCGCGGCGCAGTTCTTTCGACTTCAGTACAGACCCCCGGAGAGTTTCTCGTCTTTGGCGAACAACCCGACGGAAAAGTTCAGGCTATTTTAGATCTAGCTGGCGTCTTTCTGGATGATAAAGGACTGCCCCAGGCAAACTTCACCCAGCGCATCGTGACTACTGCTCCCTCACTTGAAGCCTCAAAGTCGTACACCGACGACATTACCTATAGCTATCCTGCCAAACTTACTCCTGGTCTATATCAGGTCCGAGTTGCTGCGCATGACGAGAAGAGCGGACGCTCCGGTAGTGCTCACGCCTGGGTGCGAATACCTGATTTGACGAAGAAGGAACTGACCGCAAGTTCACTGCTCGTGGGCGAGAGAACTCCCGCCATGGTCTCAAACGTTTCGAACGCCAACGCCTTGAGTCCAATCGCAATTAATGTCAGTCGTCGTTTCCATCGTGACTCGAAGCTGCGGTTCCTTGTCTTTGCTTATAACACGGCACCTTCGCCAACCGATCAGAAGCCGGACGTCGCTGTTCAAGTTCAAATTGTTCGAGACGATCAACCAGTTATCACGACTGCGCTAAGAAAGATCAACACTGAAGGAGTGACAGATTTAGCTCGTTTACCTTACGCAGCAGACGTCCAACTCGGAGATCTTCAGCCAGGAAGATATGTGCTTCACGTGACTGTAATAGATCGCGTGGTAAAGAAAAGCTTTTCACGCGAGACACCATTCGAAGTCTACTAGCCTCACTCGCGTCATCGTGTCGACTCCCTGGAAACCAACCAAAGAGCAACTTCTTGCGGCGACGGAAAAAACGGTTCGCGACGTGATCGGACCAAACTTACGTGTGCTTTTCTGCGGAATTAATCCGGGGTTGTACACGGCAGCGGTGGGCCATCATTTTGCGAGACCTGGAAACCGGTTTTGGCCAGCGTTATTTGCCTCAGGCTTTACCGACAAGCTGTTGTCTCCATTTGATGAACATGAGTTGTTGAAGAGTGGGTACGGAATCACGAATGTCGTGCGTCGAACGACGGCAACTGCAGACCTCTTACGTCGAGAAGAAATTGTCGCGGGAGGAAAAAGGTTGAAGCAAAAAGTGCTGCGTACCGAACCGAGAGTTCTGGCAGTACTTGGTATGGGTGCTTATCGTACTGCGTTCAATAAATCTAAAGCCTTGATTGGTCGCCAAGATGAAATGATTGGAAAGACAATTTTGTGGGTGCTTCCGAATCCCAGTGGTTTGAACGCAAACTACCAGGCAAAAGATCTTGCCCGTCTATTCCGCGAATTACGCGAGTTTGTAGATAGAGAGTGACAGTGAAGTTGTGGCAGCGTGTTCGTTCAGGCCCCCGGCTTGCCCGGGGGTTTCTCACGTTTGTTGCTTGCGAGTGGTTAGCTCCGTGCGGGAAATACCACCGGGCGAGCCGGGGGCCTCAATTACTACTTAGCCAACCTTTACAATTTGTTTGCCGAGATTGTCGCCGCTAAAGAGACCAATGAACGCACGCGGAGTATTTTCAAAACCTTCAATTATCGACTCTGCGTGCTTTAGTTTGCCGGCAGCGAACCACTGGGCCAACTGTGTTACTCCCTCGGCAAAACGCGCACCATAGTCGGTAATGATAAACCCTTTCATCATTGCTCTGTTGATAAGAAGAAGTGACTGTGGCTTCAATCCGATGTCAGGCGTAGTTGAGTTGTATATCGATATCTGGCCGCACAACGAAATACGAGCGCCGGTATTTATCAGGCGAAGCGCCGCATCGGAGACTTCACCGCCAACGTTATCGAAATAAATATCAATACCGTTCGGACACGCCGCTCTCAACGCCGCGAAAATGTCATCGGTCGTCTTGTAGTTGATCGTTGCATCAACGCCAAGCTCGTCGCGCAGGTAAGCGGTTTTCTGGTCCGAGCCAGCAATTCCAACAACTCTACATCCCTTCAGTTTTGCAATTTGACACGCCGTCATCCCAACTGCACCCGCCGCACCAGATACCAGCACAGTCTCACCTTCTTTTGGATGACAGATGTCGAGCAAACCAAAGTAAGCCGTCAAACCTGTGACTCCGAGAACACCAAGAGTTGCACTTGGCGGTACCCCAGGAATGACTTTAATTAAGTCTTTAGCTTTTGCGACTTCGTATTGTCGCCACCTCATCATTCCTGTGACCAGATCGCCCGGCTTTAAGTTTGGGGAACGCGATTCAACGACCTCCCCAACGCCCGCACTCTGAATCGCCTTTCCTACTTCAAATGGCGCCACGTAGGACTTACCTTCGCGCATGCGCCCGCGCAAATAAGGATCAACCGAGAGGTAGAGCATACGCAGCAACACTTCGCCGTCCTGCACCTGCGGTTGTTCGATGTCAACAAACTGAAAGTTATCTGCTGTCGGTAAGCCGGTTGGACGGCTGGCAAGTCGGATCTCCTGGTTTTTCATTGTGTTTACTAACCTCCGAGTTATAAGTATGACAACCACCAATCGCGACGTCGTTCCTTTACGCCCGCAAACCATTTACAAAGTGGATACAACAGGAGCACACCTAAGATCCAGGCAACATAGACTACAGCTAGATTAAAGCCTGCGCCTTGCGGCGCCTGACCGAAGCTTAGCGGTGATTGGATCAACCAGGCGACAGGCTTTCCAAATATGAAGTGTAACAGCACGGAAATGCCGTGTGCGGTGGGCCATTGAAGTAAGTAGAAAAACAGAGGCACACGACCAAAGGTGATAAAGAACTTACTGACCCTACTCCTGGCACCAGTGTTCCGCTCAAACACGGCGAGAGCAATGATCGCTGGGCCAAGCGTCATCAAGAGATAAAGCAGCGAGGGTGGATACTTTGAGGTGTTTAGGAACGACAGAACGGTATACACGGCGTTCTTTTGCTGTGACCAGGGAGCCGGGTCCCCGTACCTATTGATGAACCTAATAATCACAAACAAAACTATCAACAATCCGCCAAGGAGGATCAGCAAACGTTGTCTACGATGCGCCTCCATTTTGTAAACCACCCCAAACGCGTAACCCGCAGCCATAACACCCACCCAGGGTATCAACGGATAAATCACGAACATTATTGGACTCGGAAAACCAAGTAGGGGAAACCCTTCGAACGCCTGGTGCAAAAGCATCCACACCTTAGCGGCCGGAGTCGGCAACGGACTTTCAGGGCCACGCCAACTCTGAACGCGTATTCCATCAAGCAAATTGTGAAGTGCTATCATCAACACGCCGAAAGCTCCAATTACAATCTCCGGCAAGTAGATCAGCACTGCGAGGACGATCATCGACACACCGATCACCCAGATCACCTGAAGAATGGCAAACTGTACAAACGCACTTGAAAAAGTGAACGTCGCTCCCAACTTTACAAGTGTCACTTCAAGAACTATCAGCCAAATTCCACGCGTTACAAGCAGTCGGGAAAGCTCTCGCTTGCTCTTCCCTCTTGCGAGTTGGAGGTATGCACTTGTGCCGGCCAGAAAAATAAAAGTTGGGGCACAAAAATGAGTGAACCAGCGCGTAAAGAAAAGCGCGACATTCGTGTGGGTGGGATCTGTTGGGTCAAACTGAAAGACGGCGTTGTGAACAAAGTCTCTCGTATGGTCCAACATCATCAGAACCATAACGATACCGCGCAGAAGGTCTATTGAGTCGAGGCGGCCATGCGTTGACCCGGCGGAGTTTGGTATTTTATCGGATTGGGACGTGCGCACTCTTTTGCTACCTGCCTTAGTAACTTTAAGGCACCCTTCAGTGACTTCGGCGCGATCACCACTCAAGCTCTTCTGTCGGACCGCGTACGTCTCGTGCGCACCCCTTCCGTACCTGCCTCTAACAAATTTAAGGAGCTCTTCACCAACCTTAGCGCACGAGACGCACGCACTCTTCCCTACGTGCCTCTAACAAATTTAAGGAGCTCTTTACCAACCTTAGCGCACGAGACGTACGCGCTCCGACAGAAGAGCTCGTCTCATTCTCTCCACGCAGCCACTAAAGGGAACGAATAGATTTTCTGGAACACGTTACTCATTATCCATTTTCTTGAAATAGAGAACGTTAGGCGCTCAACAGTTGACCAAAAGTGTCCAAGGCTCGACTGAAGAGATTCAAATTACCAAACCACTCGCGTTGAGCTCCTTCGCGAGTGGTTTTTGGTTAATACTGCAAAACTTATCTATTTAAGCTCAATTGGATGCGCAGAAATTACCTGCTCCAAAGATCGCAGTAATTGAAGCGTTTCTTTACTTAGCGGCGCGTCAATCTCGATCACCGCCATCGCTTCCCCTCCTCGCTCTCTGCGTCCCAGATGAAACCGGCTAATGTTGACCCCAACTTCGCCCAGAATCGTACCCACGCGTCCAATTACGCCCGGCACGTCTCGGTTTCTCATCACCAACATGTGACCTTGCGGCGTCGCTTCCAGGTGAAAGGCATCAATCTCAGTGATTCGACCTTCACGCTGCTGGCCACCATATCCAACCAGGTTTCCTGCAAGGCTCTGACTAGATTGTTCAGTAAAGATCTCAGTGTGAATGGCGGGAGCATTGTCGCCACTCGTGCGGACGTAGGTGGTAGTTACCTTGATTCCTCGCTCATCCGCAATAAGAAATGCGTTTACGACATTCACTCTAGCGCTAACGTCTCGTAGCAACCCGGCAAGAAAGGAACGCGTAACCGGAGCCGCATCTACATCCACAATTTCTCCAGCAAACTCGATACGTACTTCTTTCACTGGCTTATCAACCAGCTGCGCCTGAAACCTTCCCAAACTCTCGGCCAACTCAACGTACGGCTGCATCAACTTGAGTTCTTTCAAACCAACTACGGGAACGTTGACCGCCCCACGCAAAGCTCCGGTCTGCAAGTAGTCCCGCATCTGTTCAGCAACCGTGAAAGCAACGCCTTCCTGAGCTTCGGTAGTTGACGCTCCCAAATGTGGAGTAGCGATGACCTGGTCAAGTTCGAGTAAGGGATGACCCGGTTCGGGAGGTTCCTTGGTAAAGACATCAAGCGCTGCACCAGCTATTGTTCCATTCTTGATCGCCTCGAAGAGTGCATCCTCATCAACCAAACCACCGCGGGCACAGTTGATGATGCGTGCGCCCTTCTTCATGCGTTTGAAGACTTCCTGGTCGATCATACCCCGTGTTTCTGCGGTCAAAGGTGTGTGCACTGTTAAGAAGTCTGCTCGAGCATAGACCTGGTCCAGCGGTGCCAACTCGATCTCAAGATCGCGAGCCTGTTCCGGAGCAATAAATGGATCGTAAGCAACGATCGTCATTCCCATGGCTCTGGCGCGTTGGGACACTACGCGACCAATACGCCCGAGTCCGACGATGCCAAGCGTTTTTCCCTGTAGTTCGACACCGATAAATTTTTTGCGTTCCCACAGTCCCGACTTAAGACTGCTATTGGCCTGAGGAATTGATCGGGCCAGTGAGATCAATAAAGCGATTGTGTGTTCAGCAGTCGTAATGGTGTTACCGTCAGGGGCGTTCATAACCACAACGCCGCGAATCGTTGCTGACGGGACATCAATATTGTCGACACCAACCCCTGCACGTCCGATAACTCGCAACCTGTTTGCTGCGTCCATTACTTCAGCTGTTACTTTGGTTTCACTGCGTACTATGAGTCCTTCACAGTCCTTTACCGCGGCTGCGAGGTCCGCCCCACTCAATCTCGTCCGCTTTTCCACATCGAAGCCTGCATCTCGCAATGGCCCCAGTCCACTTTCACTTACGTCATCTGCAACAAATATCTTCATTTTCTCCGTTTGGTCCTGTCTTCGTGATGGTTGTCGATCCGTATGGATAAATAGTAATAGGTCAGCTTTAATACTTTCTGCGCCACCTCTGGGTTGTGAGCGAAATCCAATCAACTCTCTGCGCAACCTCTGCGTTCTCTGCGTCTCCCGCGGTTATTGAATTGGCTCTTAGTCACCGCTGAGACGCAGAGGACGCAGAGGTTGCGCAGAGAGTTGAAACTGACCCACTACCGGATATGAGTTTCCTTGCCAGTGAAAGCTCGGTATGGTAACAGTCTGCCGAATTTGCGTCGAGTTGGGTGAGATCGTGCTCTAATCTGGTCGCAAACTCAAAGAGTTCTTATCTGAGCGGCAAGGTTCTGAAACACGAGTAGGGTTGGACCTGCGTAGAAGAACGGAAATGAAATCTAAGCTTAGGAGCCAAAGATGGAGATTCTCGTATACCGACCAAGTGCTGTACATGTCGAAACCGACTTCAAAACGGAAGATCTGCCCGAGTTACTTAAAGAAAAAGAATCTCTGATCTGGGTTGATATGGAACAACCAACTGAAGCTGATGAACGAGTTTTACTCGAGGTATTCAAGTTTCATCCGCTGACTGTCGAAGACTGTCGTGAAAACCGACATTATCCGAAGGTTGAGGAATTTCCGGATTACCTGTACTTCATAGTTCACGGCGTTACTGCCGACACCAGCCCGGAAAAGTTCAGCACCATTGAACTCGATGGCTTTCTCGGACGAAACTACGTCATCACCTATCACCACGAATCCTTTCGGAGCATAAGGAATGTAAAGAAGCTGCTGAGTACAAGTCCGGTTACGTGTCAGCGTGGCGCCTCATTCTTGCTGCATCAAATTCTGGACCAGGTGGTTGACTACTACTCGCCAGTTCTGGACAGTTTTGACGAACGGATCGACCAACTCGAAGATGATATCTTTACGCTCAAGAGTCCTAACAATCAGATACTCGCAGAGATCATGGACCTCAAGCGAAGCGTGCTCAGACTACGCCGCATCTCAGCGAAGCAAATGGACATTTTGTATCGCATGAGTCGTGGCGAGTTTAAGCTGATACCCCCGGAGATGCTTCCCTTCTATAGAGATGTTTATGATCACCTGGTACGAGTAACAGACCTTGCGGAGAACTATCGAGATTTGATCAGTGGATCACTCGAAGCGTATCTATCGGTGGTCTCAAACCGGCTGAATGAAATCATGAAGGTGTTGACTATCTTCTCGGCGATCATGTTGCCACTGACATTCATAGCAGGAGTGTACGGCATGAACTTCGACAACATGCCCGAACTTCACTCACGTTATGGGTACTACACGGTGTGGGGAATCATGATCGTGGTAGCTTTTGCGATGCTCTTCTTCTTCTGGCGCCGCGGTTGGATCGGCGGCAAGCCTCCATCAGAACCCGAAGTGCGAGATAAAGCTTAAGCTAGTGATAGGAACCCTTTAGTAGCTTCCGTCGACGTGATCACTCAAGCTCTTCTGTCGGACCGCGTACGTCCTCGTGCGCTAAGGTGGATTACCTGCCAGTTTGTATTTACCTTGCTTGGTTTCGAACCTTAGCGCACGAGGACGTACGCGGTCCGACAGAAGAGCTTGAATGATAAATCGTAGCGGGCTACTAAAGGGTTAGAACTAGGAAGGCAAATCCCTTTTGTGCGCGTCTGACTCGAAGTGTTCCGTTCCGTCAGGGTCAGGAACTGACTCGTGGGATTTCGACGCGTTAATTTCCTCCTTGTTTTCCAGGTCCTTTAACGTCTCCTTACTCGCAGCCTCATCATCTCGCTCTTCAACATCCTTTTTTCTCTCTTGCATTCGCCCCCCTTAGAATAATTGCAGATAAACCCACATCAGCAACGTTGTCAAAACTGCCGCATAAACGCCCGCAACCAGATCATCTGCCATGATGCCCAATCCACCATGAAGATCTTCAAACTTTCGAGCAGGATAAGGTTTGATAATGTCGAAAAAGCGAAAAAGAAGAAACGAAATGATGACTGCGACTCTTCTCGGCCATGTTGCAAAAACTATGATCGGAACCATAGACACAAGCTGGCCGGCAACCTCGTCCACCACCACTTTCCCAGGATCTTTTCGACGTAAGAGTTGTTCTGTGCGTGAGGCAGCCCAGATTCCAAGAAACGTAATCGCACCTGTCAAAACGATGTAACTGAAGAGAACCAACCCGACCAAATGAAATAAGCCGTGAAAGAGATTTACAAACGCAAAAAAGATTACGACGCCAACCAACGATCCCCAGGTACCTGGCGCCAACGGTATAAACCCAACTCCGCAAGTGGCAATCGCCAGAGCCAGATAGTCTGTGGGCGAGCGTACGACTCCGCGATCAGACACTATAGGTTCGGTCGCAATCTCGTCAGAGTTAGATTCGTCGCTGGATTCTTTGACGGGCACTAGAACTCTCTAACGTGGGTTTAGACAAATCGCTTGAGAAAATGTTTTACCGACGCAGCGTTTAATCGACACTTGATCTCGTTATGGTACGACTATTCTGCCGACCAAATCGTATTCGAGAGCTTCAGTGACCTCGACTGTAACAAAATCTCCTTCAGCTGGAATTATTCCCTCAGGTACGTCATTGATCAGGACACATCCATCAATGTCAGGTGCCTGAGTTTCTATTCTTCCTTGCCAAAGAAGTTCACTTTCCTTTGACTCACCTTCAAATAGAACTCGTACTTTTTCGCCGATACGCTGTTTGTTTTTCCGTCGCGAGATTCGTGCCTGGTCCTTCATTAAGGCGGTCCGACGACGCGAAGCGGTCCGGTGCTGCACTTTTCCGGGAAGGTCGAATGCTGGCGTGCCCTCCTCATCGGAGTAAGTAAAAACACCGACACGATCGAATTCGACGTTCTTGATAAATGATCTCAACTCTTCGAAATCCTCTTCTGTCTCACCCGGGAAACCGGTGATGAATGTCGTGCGTACGGCGATGTCCGGTACTTTGTTTCGAACGCGCTCGATCAGACGTTCAAGACTCTTCCGATTCCCGCCCCGTTTCATCAGTTTTAAAACATTCTGAGAAGCATGTTGCAGAGGCATATCGAGGTACTTGACCGCTTTCGGTTCTTCAGCGATGACATCAAGAAACTCGTCGCTGATGTGAGTTGGATAGGTGTACATTACTCGCACCCATTCGATCCCGTCCGTGTGCGAAAGTTCGCGCAACAGTCGAGCCAGCGCGTCTTGTTTACCAAGATCCTCGCCGTAACGAGACGAGTCCTGGGCCACAAGGATGAGTTCCTTAACACCTTCTTCGGCGAGTTGTTGGGCTTCAGCAATGATTGAGCCGAAGCGTCGACTGCGAAAGTGACCGCGCATTTGCGGGATGAAACAAAAAGCGCAAGGGCGGTCACAACCTTCGGCGATCTTTACGAATGCGTAGTGGGACGGCGTCGCCAGTACGCGAGGTGTCGACTCGTCGTAGAGGTAAGTGGCCGTCTGGTTTCCCAGTGGAATAACTGGAAGAGTACGAGTGTTGGTTTTTGGATCACATACGGCAAGGATGTCGTTAATCTGACTAGTACCGATGAAAGCATCTACTTCAGGCAACTCCGCTTTGAGTTGATCGCGATATCTTTCGACTAAACATCCCGCAACAATCAGACGTTTTGCCTGACCTTCCGTTTTAAGTCGCGCAGCTTCAAGAATCGCATCAATTGATTCTTGTTTTGCTGAATCAATAAATCCGCAAGTGTTGACGACTACGGTCTCTGCTTCAGAAGCGTCCGCTGTGATCTGATAACCATTTTGTTTCAGTTGGCCCATCATCACCTCGCTATCAACGAGGTTCTTTGGACAACCCAGACTTACAAATCCAACTTTCTTCATTTGTTCCTAACTATTAAGTATTTCTAAATTGTCCGATAAACTTTAGTTTGTCGCGTCGTGCAATTCAGATCTGCCGAGGTACCAAATAATTCGACCTCTAGCTCGTTTCAGTTCTGGTTCGCCGCTTCCAAATCAGCGAGTGCTCGCTCGACTTCTCGCAGCTCACTGCCAGTAAGTTTCTCACCACCAAACCTGACGCGATTGTAGGCTCGAGTGATCAGCATCACTTCGCCTGAACGCTGGGACATCGCAAACTCGAGTGGTGTTTGATGCTTGTCTCGCGCTCGCCCTCGTTGCTCCATCAACCTCATCAGTTGTTCGTAAAACTGAACCGTAGATTCAGTCCCTTCCTCAATGTGCGAGAGACGCAAACCTCCCCTAAAACCATAGCGATAGAACCGTATTGCGATAAAGACGAGACCGGCCAGCAATAAGCATCCCAATACGAGAACAGCTATACCAAGCCCGTTCGACGGCAGCATCTCACGAACAAAAGAAACTGCCTTTGAGAGATATCGGCCGTAGTCGAACAACTTATTGTGCAACGAAGTCGCCAACGAGCGTTGTTCCTGTCTATCGTAACCAACAACGTATTGAAACCACAGTAGCTCCAGCGCTTCCGCATACTGGCCTAATCGTGCGGTGATCCCGGTCTTCATTAATGCAACTCTGCCAGCCGGCGGAGTCGGATCAAATGTTACCCATGAGCGAGTTTCTGGAAAGTAAACTTCAACCCATGAGTGCGCATCACTCTCTCTGACGGAGTAGGCACCTGCAACCTCGTTGTACTGCCCAGGTAAGAATCCATTAACTACCCGCGCCGCGATACCGTGAGTTCGCAACAATACTGCCATCGCGGTAGAAAAATATTCACAGTGTCCGGCTTTATGGTTAAAAAGAAAGTCTGCAAGTGGATCGGGACCACCAGCCCTCATTTGGAGCGAATAACCGTAATCTGTTTGTAGACGAGATTCGATTGCTTTCGCGGCGTCGTAACGATTGGTCGCGTCAGCATCTATGATCATCTCTGTCGCGAGGGTTCCGATCCTGCGATCGATACTGTTAGGCAGCTGTAAATATCGATAGAAAGTCGTCGAATAGGGACGCAGGTCGGCGCGCAATTCTTCGACCGGAGGCTCATCAGTGTCGGAGATCGCTTTATAAATTACACGTTCAAACTCATGTCTTCGCGATTGGACCGAACCTTCACCATCTACGCGCACAAACGGAAGGTCGCCTTGCACAGCCACTGGGCGAGGGGCTGCAAAAAGAATGGGCGACTCCAACGGTTCAATAATAAAGGTTTGCGTCGTTAGACGATGTAATGCTTCGGTAGTGCCAAATTGAAAGAAACCTGCGCGGCCAGTGACCTTTAATTCTGTGTTGTGAGCTTCTGCAGATTTTTGCCAACCCCGACCAGTAAACTCATCTAGCGCAATTCCACGCCAGCGTAAATTTCGAGGCTCTTGAGCATCTTCAACTCGAACACGCATAACTAGCTGCTCATCGCGTTTGAGTTCTCCAATTTGACCTAAGGTTACTTTTTCTGAGAAGCCAATAAAGTTTGATATGCCTCCGCCATTTCGAGTCACGGCCGCAGAGCCCGAACGTGGCGCAATCAAGAACAGCGGAAGCGCGAGTACAAAGATCAGCACCAGGAGCGAAAGCGCAACCAGGGGAAGTCTGGCAGCTTCGTTTGCACGGTTCTGTCCTTTGTTTTTCTTCTTTCTAAATACTCTTGAATCTGGCGGCACTAATAGCCGAGTGTCAGCTAGTACAACTGCGCGTCGGGCCTTCTGGATTTCGAAAGCAGTAACTGCGGAAACTGCGCTCAACAGATAGAAACTGAGCGTCACAAGAAAGACGGGGCTAAAACTGAGACCAGCAGCAAGTAACACTTCAAAGAATGAGATTAGATAGAGAAATACCCAATCCCGGTCCTTCTTCACTTGCAGTAATTTGACGGCTGAAAGAAATACTATCAGGTGCGCCAGCGCGTTAACTCCCAGTCGCTCGACCGGTTCACCCAGGAACTTTTGATACTGCCAATCGACATAGAAGAGAGGAATAGATAAAAGGACTATTGCGAGACCAATACGTTCCGGTAGTTGCCACTTTGTTCGCTCAAGTATCCAGCTGACTATCATCACCACAAGGAATACAAGAGCGAGCGAGTAGCTGAGTCCTCCGGCCAGCATCAAAGCAATCATCGCCACACCAATCATGGCGTACGAAAAAAATCGGAAGTAAGTCGCGAAGGTCATACTGCGTTATCGCTTGATCTTAATCTCGAACAGTTTTGGCCAAAGTTTTCCCGTAACGAATAGTCTGCCTGTCGCGTCATCGTACGCGATACCGTTAAGTACGGCTTCTCCATCGCTGACCTCACCCGGTCCAAGTAGGCCTTTAAGGTCAACCCAACCGTTCACTTTTCCGGTCGTCGCATCGATGATAGCGACTCGATCCTGATGCCAGACATTCGCGAAGATTTCGCCTTTGATGTACTCGAGTTCGTTTAGCTCTTTAACTGCTCTCTTGCCATCAACAACGTTCAGCGTTCTGGAGACATTAAAACTTTCAGGATCCAGAAACTTTATGCGGTTCGAACCATCACTCAATAGTAACGAGCTACCGTCGGTGGTTAGTCCCCATCCCTCGCCCTCGTAGGCCAGTTGACCAACTTTTTCAAAGCTTTGATGGTCGTAAACAAAACAGAGTTGGTGTTGCCAGGTCAGTTGATAGAGTTTGTCCTTAAGTTGTGCCAGACCTTCAGCAAAATAAGGGGCGGGAACGTCAACCTGGTTTAGCACTTTTCCTGTTTCCAGTTCGACCCTTCTCAAGCTGGACGTGCCTTCCCTTCCGGTACTCTCCAGCAACACTCCGTCACGAAAAATCAGACCTTGAGTGTAGGCGTTAGGGTCGTGCGGATAAACTTTGACAACCTCGTAACCAAAAGTGGGGGCCTCGTCTCTGCGGGCATCGTCGGAGCGGCGATCTACGGCCGTGCCAGCCTGACAATCAAGCGTACCGAGTGAGAGTGCTAGTAACAGAATTGCACCAAAAACCTTAAAAAATGCGCCTGATTCTCTGACGGCTAGTTCATTTCGCAAGACCATGGAAGCATTGTGCTTGAGGAGTGACCAAAAACACAAAAGGGTTAAGTTGGTCAATTCACTGCCTGAACCTGTGGGAAGCTATTTAAGGCCACGGCTTGCCCCGTGGTTGTTACGTTCGTTGCCAAAAGAACTTGCTTTTCCTTCCAGCGCGCTTGGGCGCGCAGTACTGGAGTAAGAGATTAGGGATTAGCAACAAGCGTTAGAGACCACTGGGCAAGCCAGTGGCCTAAGGCAGGTGATTACTCTCTTAAGTGAAGTGAGAGTTGAGCGGGGATGCGTTAAAGGACGATGAATCTCGTTGACACCTTGCCATCTTAGGTATAGCCGGGCTACTATGCCTAAAACGTTTAGGCGTAGGCGATCTTAACACAGATGACCAATCCAAAAGCTGATCTACTTCAGGGCACACTCGACATGCTCATTCTTAAGGCCTTGTCGTTGGGGCCGCTACATGGGTACGGGATCATTCAACGCATTCGCAGGATGTCGGATGAAATGCTGCACGTCGAGCAGGGCGCTCTTTATCCAGCACTCTACCGGATCGAACAGAAGAAGTGGGTTAGCTCAAAGTGGGGCGAGAATGAGACCGGACGGCGCGCAAAATTCTACAAGTTGACGAAGGCTGGAGAGAGACAACTGCGGGTAGAGGAAGACAGTTGGGATCGACTCGCTCTCGTCGTAGCAAAGATGCGAGAAGCGACCTGATCAATAGAGAGACACAATGAAGTGGCTGAGTATCCTAATTGATCGTCTTTATGCGCTGGTGCGGCGTGATGCTGTATTGAGCGACATCGAGGAAGAGTTGCGTAGTCATATTGAAATGGAGACCGAAGCAAATCGCGAAATGGGAATGTCTCAAGACGACGCCCGTCTTTCTGCGGTGAAGAGCTTTGGTAATGTGGGAAGGATTAAAGACATGGCGTACGAAGTTAGAGGCGGCGGATTCATAGAGACATTCTGGCAAGACTTAAGTTACAGCGTACGGATGCTCCTTAAGAATCCGGGTTTCACTCTAATTGCGGTTCTCACACTTGCGCTTGGTATCGGCGCAAATACTGCGATCTTCAGTATCGTAAACGCAGTTCTGCTACGACCGCTTCCCTATCAGAACCCGGAACAACTCGTGATCATCGGCGAAGGTGTCGCGAAAGGCTCAGTATCGTATCCAAACTTTGTCGATTGGAAAGATGAACGGCGTGTTTTTGCTGACACGTCTGCGGTACGTTCCAACGAGAGCTTCAACTTCACGGGATCAGGCGAGCCAGAACGTCTGCAAGGTCGGCTCGTCTCGGCGAGTTTTCTTTCTACGCTGGGGATCAAGCCTCTGTTAGGTCGCGATTTTCTGGCGCAGGACGATCGTCTTGGTGCGGCTCAGACTGTGATACTGAGTTATGGTTTCTGGAGCCGAAGGTTTGGCAATGATCAAAGCATCGTTGGTAAGCAAATCACGCTTAACAACCAGAGTTTTACTGTTATCGGTATCACTCCGCCTGATTTTCAATTTGGATTGGACGCGGATGTCAACGTACCAATTGGATTGTCAGCGGAACGGTTCAAAGCACGTGGGGCGGACCCTGGGATCAATGTTGTCGCTCGATTGAAACCAAACGTCTCGCAGCAACAAGCCGAGACCGACCTAAATCTAACTTACACACGACTGGAGCAACAGTATCCCCAAAGCAACACCGGAAGGCGCGCATACCTCATTTCATTACATGAGAATTTCGTCGGCGACGTACGCCAACCTCTCTTGATTCTGCTCGGAGCCGTTGGGTTGGTCCTATTAATTGCCTGCGCGAACGTCGCTAATCTTTTACTTGTACGTTCAGCTGCGCGGCGCAGAGAGATGTCTGTACGTGTGGCACTCGGCGCGAGTCGATGGCGCATAATCCGTCAACTACTGACTGAAAGCCTTTTACTTGCGGCGATCGGCGCGGCGCTCGGGATCCTGCTCGCATATTGGGGAACGAGTTTTATTGCCTACCAATTACCTGAAGGCATTCCCCGTTTGCAGGAGGCTTACGTTGATGGGCGCGTACTAGCTTTTACTCTCGTCGTGTCACTGATTACCGGATTGTTGTTCGGGCTCGCACCATCGTTGCAAGCCTCGAATTTGAATCTTACTGAATCGCTAAAAGAAGGAGACCGAGGATCTTCGGGAGGGCGTCAACGCTTGCGCAGCGCGTTGGTCGTTGCTGAAGTGGCTCTGACGCTAACCCTTTTGGTTGGTGCTGGTCTATTAGTTCAGAGTTTCCGCCGCGTACTACAGGTTGATCCAGGTTTCGAAACGCAGAACCTGTTAACGATGCAGGTCTCGGTTAACAACCCAAATGGTCAGCAAGTTGCCGCCTTCTTTAAGCAATTACAGGAGAATGTTCGCCGGCTTCCTGGCGTTAAGTCGGTGGCGGTGTCGAACGGTGTTCCGCTTGGGGTAGCAAATCATCCGGTGTTCTTTGTTGAAGGGAGACCGTTGCCAGAGCCTGGCAACGAACAATCAGCTGTTCGTTATACCGTTAGTGATGACTACTTTCAGACCTTAGGTATCGGAGTGCTCAAGGGTCGAACCTTTGCAGCCCTGGACACTCCAGAAACCCCAATGGTTGTTATTATTGACGAGGCATTGGCCCAACAGACCTTTCCGAATGAAGATCCAATTGGAAAACGACTCACGCAGTCGCGATCAGGCACTCCGAGCTATGAGATCGTCGGTGTGGTCCAACACGTCGAACACGACAACCTGGACGGGCAGGCTACCCGAACTCCTCAGTTCTACCTCAGCTTCAATCAGATTCCGGTAGATCGACTACCGGGGTTCACCCGTCGCATTAATCTGCTAACTCGAACAGAGGTGGAACCGTCGAGCCTGACGTCAGCAGTGCGCGGCCAGATTGCTGCACTCGACAAGGACCAGGCAGTCTTCAACGTGCGAACGATGGACCAGATTGTGTCGCAATCAGTCGCGCCGCGACGTTTCTCCATGATGTTGCTTACGCTGTTTGCGATTATCGCACTGCTCCTTGCGAGTATCGGGATTTACGGTTTGATGTCGTACGCAGTGGCCCAACGTACGCGAGAGATTGGGTTGCGAATGACACTCGGAGCTCAGACAGGAAATGTGTTGAGAATGGTAATACTCCAGGGAATGAAGCTGGCTCTGGTGGGAGTGGCACTGGGTTTGGTTGCGTCAGTGATGTTGACGCGAACGATGAGTAATTTACTTTTTGGGGTGAGTGCGACCGACCCATTGACGTTTGGAGCGATTGCCTTTGGGTTGGCTCTGGTTGCACTGGCGGCATGCTGGGTTCCAGCGCGCCGCGCAACAAAAGTCGACCCCATAGTTGCCCTCAGAAATGAGTAGAAGGTCCTTAAGGCCACTGGCTTGCCCAGTGGTTCTTTAACGTTCGTTGCTAATAACCGGTCCCGATTCTCACTCCTCCGCGCGCAAGCGCGCCGGAAGGAAAGGCAAGCTCCATGTAGCAACGAGCGTAAACCACCACGGGGCAAGCCCGTGGCCTTAAGACCAGTGGCCTTAATAGCAAAGATGCAATTTTAAAAAGACACTGGTGCGTTGAACTTTTATAAATCTTGAGTTGCTGCTTTGCCCGCCCCGGCGACAATCTCTTTGACTACCGCAGAGTCCAGAAACTTATTTCGCAGTCCTTCGTCAACAGTATGATTAGCTATCGTCTCGATCACTGAACTCGCATTCACAAGCGCCTGTCGGGCCGCGTCAGGATGATTGAGATGTTTGTGTAACCGGCCAAGCTCCGCATAAACTTTCCACGATTCCACAGCCACCGGGTACTCACTCAAAACCTTCAGTGCTTCGGCAAATTGCTTTTCACTTTCAGTGCCATTGTCTCTAAGCATTGAGATTCGACCCAGAATCTTGTGCGCAACGGCGATGTATTTGCGCGCACTGAAGTGATTCGCCTGTTGCAACAATCGATGAGCATGATGACTTGCTTTATCAAGGTCTCCTTGCGTTATCCAGTATTCAGCTGTCGCTGCCTCGAGACGAAGCCGGTAACGCCAGCGGAACCAGGCGTCACGCTCAAAAATCTCTCTTGTTTCATCGAAAGCGCTGATCGTGTGTTCAGAATTTCCAGCACAAGTGTGATCGATGCCAATATTGATTAGAGAATTTGCTTCGGCTTCGAGTACGTGGCACTTACGCGCCACATCCAAACCATGTTCGTCGTATTTGAGCGCTCCTTCAAAATCCTGCAACTCGCGATGAATCCAACCAAGACAATTTGGCATTCGCGGGTGCCAGAAGAGATCGCCATTGCTCACTGCCATCTTAATAGCACTCTCTAACGTCTCAATCGCTTGAGTCATATGGCCCTGGTTTCCTTTAGAGAGGCCAAAGAAGAACAACGAAGTCAGGAGTAGAAACCCGTCGCGAAGTTCTGACGCAAGTTGTCGGGCTTCAGTCGCACATTCGAGAGCACGATCGTATTCGGTTTGAAAGAAATGCATACAAGCGCGCCAGGTTAAGCCCGAGAGCAAGGCAGGTTTGTAATTGATCGCCCGTGCGCTTTTGACAACGTCATCGAGAATGGGTAGACCAACGTCCAGCTCACCATAACAAAGATGCTTCAGAGCCATCAGGCACATTGTGTCTAAACGCAGCGTTTCGCTGCCGGCGCGTTTGGAAGCCTCGAGCGCGTCGTTGACGCGTGCCTGCATCTCGTCGACTTGATGAGAAAAGAAGAGCGTGGTAGCCAAAGCGTTAAGACCAGCAGCTCGCTTTTCCGGCGAATCAATTACAGCCTGCTGCTTCAGCATGGCGTTGTAGTCGTCGACCGATTCCGCAAATCGACTCAGAGCCATGTTAGTCGCCCCACGTTTGCCATAAAGCGTGGTGATCACGTCAGTCTGAGACTCAGCAGGCAACTTTTTCGCAAGGGCCAAAGCGCGTGTGTAATGGTCGGCGGCTTCAGCATTTGCATAGAGACGTGAGGCGTTGTCTCCTGCATGGATCAAATACTCCACTGCCCTGCCGAAATCCCGACCGCGTTCAAAATGTAGAGCCAATTGAGTCGAAATCTGTAAGGCACGCGTGCCGTACCTTCGGGACAACTCCTCACCAGCTTGAAGATGTAACATCACTCGTCGCTTATTCACGAGCGCTTCGTAGAGAAAGTTTTGATAGAGTGCGTGTGAAAAGCGATAACGAGTGGTGAGCGTACCGTCCGGTAGTTCTTCCTCTTCCAGTGTTTCGATCAAACGATGTAACTTTTCAATTCGAGCAAACTGCTCCTCAAGATCTACTTCATCCACGCCAACCAACGCAGCAACTATTGTTGAAAGAAACTCCTGGCCTTCGACGCTGGCGTATTGAAGAATCTTTCGCTCTTGCTCGTCGAGTGAATCAACCTTCTTGCTGATCATGCTGCGAATACTCTCGGGAGCTTCCAGCCGGATCTCGGCGAGCGGGCGAGAGAGCGACCAGTGTTCATTTGTTTTGGCAATGTCGCCGCGCTCCTGCATGTACTGGAGGAGATTTGTCGCAAACAGAGGGTGCCCCTCGGTTCGCAGGTGAATATGTGCGGCAAAATCGTCCGCAAAGTTATTTGGTGCAAATGTCGCGTTTAAATAGTCCTGAATATGATCGGTACTCAACGAGTCGAGGGCTATCTCCTCACACAACTTGTGCGTTTGCATCTCAGCTTTGTAGCTCTTGAGCGGGTGGTTGGTGCGTTCGATGTCTTCCGGACGAAAAGTGCCGGCGATCATCACGCGCTGTTTTGTAATTCGCTGACAAAGGTGTCGCAGCAGATCGACGCTGGAAAAATCGGCCCAGTGCAAATCTTCAAGTAACAGGACCACCGGAGAAGTTGTTGCGTACAGACTTAAGGCGTCTCCCAACTCTCTCATCATGCGTTCCTTGGTCGCGCCAATAGTCTCCTGCTGCAAACGCTCAATCGCGCCCGTGGAGGCAAACGCCGCTGGCAACTGTGAACACCAGGTCGGAGCGGACGTGCGCATAATTGATGCCAAACGCTCGCGTGTTGGTCCATCGAGTAGTGAGCCCATAGCTTCGAGGAATGGTAAATAGGCCTCGCCAGTACCGTATTGTTCGACGCATCTCCCACGGGCTATAGAGAGCCCCGGAAAACGGGCGCGCGCGCGGCGTAGAAATTCATCGGACAGTGAGGTTTTGCCAATGCCAGGTTCGCCAGTAATGAAAACTACCGTTCCTGCGCCATCGATGGCTTGTTGCAAAAAACCTCCAAGTCGATTCAGTTCAGGACTACGACCCACAAACTTTGCCGGGTTAGAGTCAATTAAATCCTGGTCGTAGACGATGGGACCACCCATCCATGGTCCACTCAACGAATTGAGCAACGTCTTCAACGATTGGGCCATCTCGCCCGCGGTTTGGTAACGTCGCTCCCTGTCCTTGGCCAATGCACGTTCGATTATCAAATCAAACTCGGGAGGCAGCTCAGGTCTCAACCGGCTCGGTGCCTGCGGTTCAACCGAAGCAACCTCATGCATGATGCTCAATACACTTGGACCACTAAAAGCCATCAAACGAGTGGCGGCTTCGTACAGAACGCAGCCGAGCGAAAAGATGTCCGACCTGCCATCGAGCGTCTCGCCTCGCGTTTGTTCCGGGGACATATAAGCTGCAGTGCCGAGTACCGTACCTTCATTGGTAAGGTTGGCGAGCGTTGGCGCATCGTAGTCCACAGGCGAGATCGGGCGGACGAATTTAGCCAGTCCGAAGTCGAGAATCTTAGTCTGTCCTCGGGAGTTGATCAGAATGTTGGCCGATTTGATGTCGCGATGAATGAGATTGACGGAGTGAGCTGCATCAAGTGCATCAGCTGCCTGCAAACCAACAGTAAGCAGACGAGTGAGCGGCATTGCGCCTTCCAAGTGGATAAGACTCTTGAGTGTTTGCCCTTCAACGAATTCCATCACAATGAAGTGCAGGCCTTCACACTCCTCGATGGCGTAGATAGTTACAATATGAGGATGATTTAGAACTGACGCTGATTGAGCTTCCTGGACAAATCGTCTACGTGGAACAGCGTCCTGACTGATGTCAGGAGGCAGTACTTTAATCGCAACTGTACGAGCTAATTTTGTATCTTCAGCCTTGTATACCTCACCCATTCCTCCTGCACCGATCTTACTGGTAATGCGGTAGTGAAGGAGTGTTTGTCCCGGTTCAAGATAACTCACGGTGATTCCTCCGAGGGTAAAGTTCGCAGGGGATGTGGCTCAACCCGGAGTTGGTTTTGCGCCAATCTGGCGGCACAAACCTCGGGCAAGGTTTTCAAATCTATTGAGCAGCTATTTTAGGCGCGACGAAGTTTAGAGGAGAATCCTGTGAGCGACAAGTGAGGAACGACAGACTGACGGAGACCCTGCAAGTCAAGAAGAACGGCATAAGATCAGAAAATTGGTCATATGTCATTTGAAATTGCTCATATGTCATTGCTCGATTGTTTTGAGGCCACTGGCTTGCCCAGTGGTCGTTTACGTTCGTTGCTACAAGGAGCTTCCCTTTCCCTTCCGGCGCGCTTGCGCGCGGAGGAGTGAGAATCAAGGACTTTATTAGCAACGAGCGTAAAGAACCACTGGGCAAGCCAGTGGCCTCAAGACAAGCGAGCAATGAAGTATGAGAAATTTCAAATGATATATGACCAATGATATTACCAATTTCATAAGACGAAGCTACCTATCTTTTGTCCGTGATACGACTCACTTCTTAAGTTCAATCAACTCCAAACGAATAGTTGTGCTACCAATATTCTCGGCCCAGTGCTGCGATATTGGATCACGATAGATAACGTCGCCGGTTCGGAACTCTCCGTCAGTGACAGTTCCATCTCCTGCGTGATTACGGTATTTTCCTCCTTCGATGACATAGATGACGTAGGATGGATGCGAGTGGGACTTTTCTTTCTCACCGGGCTTTAGCGTGGCCTCTAAAACCCGAACGCGAGGGTTCTCCAGTTTGAGTGCGATGGTCGTTGAGTTGACGACGAGTGGATCTTGTTCCCGGGCGACTCTTGCGTCACCCCGCACAAGTCCAGTTACGATTAGTGCAAACATAAGAACGGAGACTCGTTTCATCTTTAGCTCCTCCAGGAAATATGTATTAACTTCAGGTTCAACGGTTTTTAGGCCACTGGCTTGCCCAGTAGTCTCTAATGCTCGTTGCTAATAACTGGGCCTTAATTTCACTTCTGCGAGCGCAAGCGCGCCGGAAGGAAAAAACCAGGCTCATTATAGGAACAAGCGTAAACAAACCACGGGGCAAGCCCGTGGCCTTAAGTCAGGCCCTCTTCTGCTAGAATTCGCTCCCGATGTCCCGTCACTTTAATTGCCCATCCTGCTCCAAAGAAATCAGTATCGACGCTTCTACCTGTCCGAGTTGTGGCCTCCTGCTCGAGGATAGCGCAACGCAACGTTTTGATCCTCGTAGGACACCGACAAAATCATACGATTCAATAGACAACGCTCGTTTTGTTCCGGGCGCCATTCTTCTCCAGAGATATCGCATTGTAGGTCTGCTCGGTAAAGGCGGGATGGGCGAAGTTTATCGAGCCGACGATCTCAAGTTGGGCCAACCTGTGGCTCTCAAGTTCCTACCCGACCATCTCTTACGTGACGGCGCGGCCCTTGCCAGGTTCCATCGAGAAGTGCGGGTTGCAAGACAGGTAAGCCATAAGAACGTTTGCCGTGTTTACGACATCGGTGAAACGGAAGGCCGTCACTTCCTTTCGATGGAGTACATCAAAGGCGAAGAACTCTCATCCTTGTTGCGTCGTATCGGAAGTCTGCCGATAGATAAATCCATACAACTCGCCCGACAAATTTGTGCCGGTCTCAACGCCGCACACGACGTGGGCGTGCTACATCGTGATCTAAAGCCTGCCAACATAATGATCGACGGTGATGGCAACGCTCGAATCCTCGATTTTGGACTTGCTGGATTGTCTGAAGAGTTGCCGGAACACGAATTGGCAGCAGGCACGCCCGCGTACATGGCGCCCGAGCAACTCGCGGGCACAGAGCAAACTGTCAAGACGGACATCTACTCGTTGGGTCTTGTGCTCTATGAACTGTTCACCAGCAAGAAAGCTTTTGAAGCAAAAACGATTGGTGAGCTAATCGAGATGCGGCGTAATCACACTACGCCAACCTCATTGAGTTCACTCATCAAAGATATTGATCCACTTATTGAACGAGTCATCGATCGTTGTCTGCAAACGGATCCAACCTTACGTCCTTCGTCCGCTTTACAAGTTGCGGCTGCATTACCAGGTGGTGATCCAATCGCCGCCGCACTCGCTGCTGGTGAAACACCTTCACCTGAAATGGTAGCGGCCGCACCAAAACATGGAATTGTTCGTCCAGTGGTTGCGGGAAGTCTCCTCGTCGCATATGTAGTCTTGCTTGGTCTCGGTAGTTGGCTCACGAAATACTTCGCGATTTATCGATTGGCGCCACTTGGAGACTCTCCCGAAGTTTTGCGCGCACGCGCTCGAGATATCGTGAAAGGTTTGGGCTACAGCGAAGCGCCGGCTGACTATGCGGACGGCTTTCTCCTGAAACGTGACTATCTGGACTACATTGCTAACAACGACCCATCCCCACAGCGTTGGGAGAAGATGCGCACTATAGCACCTGGTCCATATCGGTATTGGTACCGTCAGAGCCCACGGTATTTCGACACGACCGAACCCATCCAATTTGATAAGCCGGCGCTCGACGTCTCAGGTATGACGACTTTGTACCTGGATGTTAAGGGCCAACTGCATTGGTTTATCGGCGTTCCACCGCAACGCGAGCAACAGACCGGCGAGTATGCAAAAGCTGATTGGTCAATTCCCTTTCATGCCGCTGGTCTAGATCAAAAGAACTTTCAAACATCGACTTCGACCTGGATTCCGCTTCATGCTTACGACGAACGCGCCGCCTGGGATGGATTCGAGGCCGCGCAGCCGGACAACAAGATTCACGTCGAAGCGGCCGCCTACCATGGTCGAGTTGTTTACTTTGACACAATTTATGCGTGGGATCGCTCGGGACGACAGGAAGAGTTGCGTGCAAGTCGAGGCAACAAGGTTTTTACCTTCATGCTTATCGTAATTATTCTGCTCGCCTTGGTTGGAAGCGCGCTGCTCGCGCGAAGAAATCTGCGACTTGGACGTGGTGACCGACGTGGCGCCATGCGAGTGGCCATTGTGTTTTTTGTCGTGCGAATGCTGGTCTGGATTTTCGCAGAGCATCATAACGGTCTCGCAGAGCGAGAGTTTGATCTGTTTATTATTCATTTGTCCTTCGCCGTCTTTAGTGCAGCGTTTCTGTGGCTGCTGTACGTAGCCCTCGAACCGTTTGTTAGAAAGAAATGGCCCGGTTGGATTATCTCCTGGAGTCGTTTGCTGGCCGGAGATTTTCGCGACCCACTTGTTGGTCGAGATATTTTGATCGGGGCAGTCTTCGGCGCGAGTTTTATTGCGATTTCAGGAATTGAAAGGATTGCGCCAACCTGGATAGGACAAGCCACACCGCCAATGATTACTCCTGCCACTGCAATTATTGACCCTGGTCAGTTCTTTAATCGCTTTTCTCTACAATTGTCGGCTGGTCTTTTTCTGGCATTCGTCTGCGTATTTCTCCTGCTAGTGTTTGTCGCAGTATTGCGGAGGGAAATGTTGTCGTTGATCGTACTCTGGGTACTCATCACTGTGATGGGGTCACTAGTCTCAGAGTCAAGCTTAACAATGGTACCCTTCAATGCACTGACGACCTGCCTAATGATCTTCGTGCTGCGGCGTTATGGTCTACTTGCTCTGACTGCCGCGCTATTCGTAGCACACCTTTTTGTCTTCTTTCCTATCACGACAGACTTCACTGCCTGGTACGCTACCGATTTTACGATAGCGCTTGCCATTTGTTTGGGGCTTGGTGTTTATGCGGCATACACGTCAGTGGGTGGCTCGAAGGTGCTTGCTGACAAGATGTAGTCAGTGCAATCTGTGAAACAAACGAACAACTTCTTGTTTTCCTGACAAGATTTTTACACCGAAGGTGTTGGCCAATTCCAGCCCAGGGTGTTGAGCTTTGGCAACCCTGGGATCAAGTGCGTGATGGTCGAGGGTACCCCGACACATCGGGGTTTGCCACGTTAGCGAACCCCCGACACGTCGGGGTTTGATGAGATAATACCGGAACTTCTTGTCCCAGGGTTGCCAAAGCTCAACCCTGGGCTGGAATTTGCGAACACCTTCGGTGTTGGATTCTGTTGCTATTGCGATACGGTGCTCGTGTTCCCAACGTTACAAAGTGGGGACGTTACTACTATTTCAAACACGACGAGATCGCGAAGTTACTGCTAGAGCGCGGCATGAATCCTAATCACATGAACTGGCACCATGTCACGTTGCTTCACGACATGGCCCAGGAAGGCGACTTAGCGAAGGCGCTCCTGCTTCTCGATCACGGTGCTGAAATTGACGCAATCGACGAAGAGTATCGTTCGACTCCGTTGGGTTTTGCTGCGCGGTGGGGTCAAAAAGAGATAGTGTCACTCCTGCTCTCGCATGGTGCAGACCCAAACAAATCCGGAGCGACGTGGGCTACGCCAATCGCCTGGGCGCGTAAGAAGGATTTTAGCGAGATTGAGAAATTGTTGTTGCAGGCAGGCGCAGTTGCGTAACAAATCGATTAGTAAGGTACTGGGTTTTCATCACAGTGGGAAGAGGTCAGTACCGTCACGCGGTAGCGTCGGATCAATTTGCGTTTCATGGGCCAAGGTATGGATCACGGACCCGACGCTACCGCGTAACGGTACTGACCTCTTCCCACTGTGAAACCCACTACCACGAGGTAGAAAACTCAATAGGGAAGTTTTGCTAAAAACTCCAAAATCCCACCCACGGAAGTGGGTGGATGGTTCAGATCCTTTCTACAGAGAGGTGTCCACTCAACGCTGCGCGCGCAGCGCGCCGGAGGAAAGAGAAGGTTCGTAGGTAGAAAGGATCTGAAGCAATCCACCCACTTCCGTGGGTGGGATTTCCTTAACTATCCCCTAACGCCAGCTTAGATCGACGTCAGGTGTGTGTACCGATACTCGCCGTGTTGCTGGAATGACGTTTTAGAAACGCCAGGGTCTTCGCGTTGAACTCTTCCACCTTCTCATAAATTGGCAGGTGCGACGCATCTTCGAAGACGATCAATTCCGTGTGCGGAATGTTGTTCGTCAACGGCTCAGCAAAACGCACGGATGTGACCATGTCATAACGGCCAAACGTGATGAGTGTTGGAGCGGTGATCTTGCTCAACTGTGACTCGACATCGTGCGCAATGACTGCATTTGACTGTTGCATGTATGCATCGACAGGTTGCACAGGACGCGATCTCACAAATGCGGCAAGTGACTCAATGTATTCAGGCTGCTTGATGAAGAGATTCGGAGTAAAACACCACGGAAAGCTGCCTCGTATAACCACCTCCGTAACACTCCCAAGCGCTTTAGCCATCACCTGCCAACTTTCAACCACGGTCTTGATAAAGAGGTCTGTTTTGGTCCAACCACTGTGAACCGATAACGACTTAACTCGTTCCGGATACTTGGCAGCCAGCCATAGACCTGTGGCGGCTCCAAGCGATACGCCCATGACATGAGCCTTCTCGACGCCGATAGCTTGCATGAAAGCGTTGGCATCATCAGCGTAGAGTTCGGTGGAATGGACTCCAGCAGGTTTGTCCGTCTCGCCGGCCCCTCTCGGATCGACTGAGATGCAGGTGAAGTGTTTGGCATACTCGGCAACCTGAAAGGTATAGCAAGCATTATCGGCAGGTAGGAATGGCAGTAGTATTAACGGTTCGCCCGAACCTTGTTGCTCGTAGTTAAAATTGAGATCGTTTACTTTGACCTTAGGCATTGCATCCCTCCTTTTTGGCGGCATTATCCACAGATTGAGCTCGGAATGATAGGGTCGAAACACGCAATCGTATTGAGCGGAGTTGTAGGCACTGGACTTGTCCAGTGTTTTCTAGCGCTGGTTGCTAAGTAACGTCTCTCGAATTTCCTTCATCCGTGCGCAAGCACGCCTGGAAGAAAAGGAAGTTCTGTAGCAAACGAGCGTACCTACCACCGAGTAAGCCAGTGGCCTTATGACGGCTTTCGACGTTGGCTCTGCTCAACGGTTTGGTTCCATTTGCGTTACAATCCGCCACGATGCTCGGCTCTGTTTTCACAGGAATTCGCAGAGAAGTTAATTACTTTGATGCTGACTACGAATTGACCCACAAAATCCAATTTCAACTGAATGATTCCTTCGCTCAACCCTGTTAGCGAATGAAAGAGCTATCCCCAAACAGCACCCTCTCGCATTACCGCATCGTCTCAAAACTGGGTGCGGGTGGCATGGGCGAAGTGTACCTGGCTCAGGACACAAAACTCGATCGTAATGTTGCTCTAAAAATCTTACCATCCGATGTTGCCGCAAATCCCGAACGTATGCGGCGATTTGTTCATGAAGCGAAAGCTGCGTCCGCACTTAATCACCCAAACATAATCACTATTCATGAAATCGACGAGAGCAACTCTATTCATTTCATTGCGACCGAGTTTGTTGATGGCGCGACTTTGCGACAACAGATGCGATCCATCAGTACTCACTTTGGAGAAATATTAGAAGTAGCAACGCAAATCGCCAGCGCACTCGCCGCCGCCCATGCTGCAGGAATCGTTCATCGTGACGTCAAACCGGATAACGTCATGATACGACAGGACGGTATCGTGAAGGTCCTGGATTTTGGACTGGCTAAGCTCGTCGAATCATCCGATCAGGAAGTTGATCCGGAGGCGGAGACGCGCGCGGCAATGAATACGGCACCTGGCGTTGTCATGGGCACGGCGGTTTATATGTCGCCCGAACAGGCCCGGGGTCTGCCACTGGATGCACGCACAGATATTTTTAGCCTGGGGGTAGTCCTCTTTGAAATGCTTACGGAGAGACTCCCTTTTGAAGGCTCGAACACAAACGAAATTCTGGCGTCCATTCTGGGTGATAAGGAACCGTTACCGCTGGCGCGGTTCGCCCGAGATGTTCCAGATGAGTTAGACCGGATTGTAGAAAAGGCGCTCCGCAAGAATCGTGAGAGGAGGTATCAAACCGCCAAAGATTTGATGCTCGACTTGCGAAGCTTGAAGCAGCGACAACAAGTAGAGGCAGAGATAGAACGATCACGCCCGCCTCACATGCCACAAGTTGAGACTACCTCGGAGCCTTTCTCGACCGTTAAAACTGATGCGTCTCCAACTGCGCCGAGTTCGACAGTTTCTACAAACCGAGTTGCAGGCTATTCGCTAAAGTGGTTGGTTGCCGGTCTTATCCTGGCAGTGACGGCTCTGGCGTTTTCGTACTTTCTCTATTTCCGCAAGCAAGGCTCGGCCATAGATTCGATTGCTGTCTTGCCCTTTATCAACGAGAGTAATGATCCAAACACTGAGTACCTCTCGGATGGGATTACCGAGAGCGTTATCAGCAATCTGTCCCACCTATCACAATTGAAGGTGATGGCACGCTCAACGGTCTTCCATTTCAAGGCTAAGGACATCGATCCTCGTGCAGTAGGCAGACAACTCGGCGTGCAAGCGGTGATGACGGGTCGCCTACTACAGAGAGGCGATCAATTGATCGTGCGAACCGAACTAGTCAACGTCTCTGATGGAACGGAATTGTGGGGGGCCGAGTACGACCGTAAACTTTCTGACTCCCTAAGCGTGCAGGAGGATATCTCGCGAGAGATCTCCGAGCGACTCAGACTGAAGCTAACAGGAGAAGACAAAAAGCGTCTGACTAGATACGACACCACTGACTCAGAGGCCTACCAATCTTATTTGCGAGGTCGTTATCTGTGGAACAAGAGAACGGCTGAAGGCTTAAACAAAGCGATCGAACAATTCCAGCTGGCAATTGAACATGACCCAAACTATGCCCTCGGTTATGTTGGACTAGCCGACAGCTACGCGTTGTTAGAGGAATACGCCGGGGTGCCGACGAGTGAAACGTTGCCAAAGGCGAGAGCTGCAGTAGATCGCGCACTAGCTGTTGACGATTCACTCGCTGAAGCCCACACATCATCGGCCCTGATTTATCAACAGATGTGGCGCTGGGAGCAAGCTGAGGCAGAGTTCAGACGCGCGCTCTCACTTAATCAAAACTACGCGACTGCGCATCACTGGTTTTCCATTTATCTACGGGCCCGAGGCCGACTCGATGACTCTCTAAAGGAAATTGAACTGGCAAAAGAGATCGACCCACTATCACCTGTCATCAATCAGAATATTGCCGAACTTAATCTCCTCAAGAATGACCTCAACTCAGCGATTGAAGTATGTAAAAAGATTAATGAGCTGGATCCCACTTTTCCGGGGGCTCACGACGAGCTGGGGTTTGCGTATCTCAAACTACACAATTACACCGCGGCTATCGCTGAGTTTCAGAAGGCTGTTGAATTATCTGGGAGTGCAGGTCGATATCAAGGCGACCTGGGCTATTGCTATGCCGTGGCCGGAAACCAGCCTGAAGCTCGGACAATCCTAAAAATACTCGAAGAGAAGTATGAGCGGCATGAGGCGATTGGCCAGTATTTAGCCAGTGTGCATGCTGGTCTTCGTGAAAAGGATAGAGTGTTTTCGTGGCTTGATAGAGATTTCGCTCAGCACAGTGGTCTTCGAATGCCGTTCGTTAAATGGTGGTTCACGTTTGAAAACGTCAGAGACGATCCGCGTTATGCTGACCTCCTCCGCCGGATGGGGTTGAGTGCTTGATGTCTTGTTGACGCAAAAACACCTTACAAGGCTTTGCCTCACAAGAAGCTGATCTCCGCCGTCACCAGCGGGATCAGATACCTTTTGAGGCAAAGCCTCCTGAGCAACACATGAATCCTGACCCCAAGTCGATAGACTCAGAGAAGCTCCTAACTCAGAATCAAATGACCGTTACCTCAAGGTAACTTCTTGATCAGTCTTGACTGGCGCGTTAGGGTTTCACCAATGGAGGAGTCATTGATGGGCCTAAAGAGATATTTACTGTGTCTCGTTTGTACGGTCGTTCTTCTTGCACAACCAGTTCCACAGTTCGCACGCTCTGGGTCGGAGATCCATCTCAATCAGACCAACCAGGCACGTGATGGCCAAAATGATTTCGACTTCGAGATTGGCACGTGGAAGACTCATCTAAAGCGACGGCTGCGTCCACTAACCGGCTCAAACACCTGGGTCGAATATGAGGGGACGTCCGTAGTTAAGAAGGTTTTGAATGGCAAGGCCAATCTCGTGGAACTCACAGTTGATGGACCAGCTGGTCACATCGAAGGGTTAAGCTTGCGACTCTACAATCCGCAATCGCGTCAATGGAGTTTGAATTTCGCCAACGTCAACGATGGCACGCTGACGCCACCCTCGATCGGTGAGTTCAAAAACGGACGAGGCGAGTTCTATAACCAGGACTCTCTCAACGGTCGGTCGATCCTCGTTCGCTTTGTTATTTCCGACATCACACCAACCAGCTGTCGTTTTGAACAGTCGTTCTCCGACGACGGCGGCAAGACATGGGAAACAAACTGGATCGCGACGGACACGCGAATGTGACCATCTAACACCGCAATCTATTATCCGCAGATTTCGTGGATTACGCCGCTAAGAGAACTCAGACCTCATGAAGTATCAAACCTGCGAAAATTTTCCAGTAGGTGGACCAAAGGTACGCGAAAGTACGCGTTAAGGAATAGAGAAGGCTGAACGTGCGGTCCAATGCCACCTCTTGTGTTCGCTGTTTACCGAAAATGCTGCGACATGAAAAGCATAAGCATTATCGAGACAACCTGAAGGAGCCTCCAATGAGGATCAACGCAAAGTACGTGGTCTTTTCTGTAATTACGGCGATGACTGTCTATGTGCTCTATCACAACGAGCGCTTTATCGTCGAACCATCAAATCCGGTCTGGCAACACTATGAACCTTTTAAATGGTGGTTGCTGCCGCATGCATTGTTCGGGACGATAGTCCTTCTGTTTGCTCCGCTGCAATTCTCTGATCGGCTGCGACAGCGGTTCACCAAAGCGCATCGGGTTATGGGCCGACTGTACGTGCTCGGAGCGTTCGTTATGGCTCCGCTTGGGGCCTACATCCAGTATTACCAGGAACGCATGGGAGCTCCGCGTTCATTCACAGTTCTGGGAATAGTGGATGCGTCAATGCTGATTGGTGCGACCGCACTTGCCTTACTGTTTGCAGTCACCCGAAAAATCGCGCTCCATCGTCAATGGGCCACCCGCAGTTATGCAATCGCCTTAGTGTTCATTGGGGGACGATTTGTTTTGGGCGTGACCGCCTGGGAAACTCTTGGAGTGGAAATCGCGCAAGCTATTATTTGGTCGTGCTTAGCGTTGTCAGTTGTTCTGGCCGATATTTCCCTTCACTGGAAAGAGATCCGAATTGCTCTTTCAAGAAACGCAAAACCAGCAGTGTTGAAGAAACAGGCTCTGCCTGGTGTCGTTCGAGCAGCCTGAAGCAATCATCGCAGCGTACTCGGCGAGGGTGACCCGACACTACCGAGGTCGTGTGAAACCTCAACCTCTCATTCTCCCCAACCTTTAGAGGCTGTGGGAAAACATGGATCGCAGTGGTAAGAGGTCAGTACCGTCACGCGGTAGCGTCGGGTCCGTGATCCATATCTTGGCCCATGAAACGCAAATTGACCCGACGCTACCGCGTGACGGTACTGACCTCTTACCACTGCTGTTCGAGTTTTCACACAGCCTCTAAAGCTTGCGGATAATGAGAGGTTGAGTTTTCGCATAGTCTCAGTAGCGCGTTGCTAGATCGACAAGAGCGCAACTCTATATAGCAAGCCGCGCGCTATGGCGTTTCGGTACTGACTCCATTACCAATGTCGTTGATCGCTTATATACGGAACCAAAATGGTCCTACTTGTCACCCACAAATGTTTTCTTTCCTGCTTCATAGACCACGCTGAGACTCCTCACCAAAGATAAATCCTGAATCACATCAGTGCTGTCAGTGAATTGATCAATTGAACCAACCATGGTCTTTATTTTCTTGACCTGGGGATCTCTGATCGTTTTCTTGATTTCCTCTGCGAAATGGTCACCGTGTATCACTAGATATGGCCGGTAGTAATAATGCGAGACTCTGGTCGGCAGCGACTTTGTGATCCTTAACGCGTTATGCTGTTTGGCTACAAGCGCATAGCATTCGGCCAATCTCTTTTCTCTCTCACGCCAGGTCGTTGTCAAAAGGACCTTACGTAACTGCGGTGCGAGCTTGTTAGCGATTTTCAATTTCCCAAAAGCTCTTCCAAACCACTTGCTGTAAGGCGTGTACTGTCTTTCCATAAGGAACGACAGTTTCATGATTTCTCGAACCAACCGGGCGGCGATTATCTGCGAACCAAGCTCATCGCCAGTTGAGCCGGCTCGACCAACGAAAGCCTCCTCTTGAGATATCCTGGTCCATTGTGCAGCCAGTAGATACAACCAAACCTCTCTTGGATAGAACTGGAGTTTTTCGCGAAGTTTTTGCAGTGTACCCAGGCCATCGTAATAGACCTCACCGCTTACGAGTTCCAACAATCTTTGTTGAGGGAAGGCTAGCCAATCAGTAACCGTGATTCTTTTGGATGGGTCGAAACCTAAGCGAGCTTCAAAAAACGACTTCACCGTGTATATATTGATCATGTGGTCGACTGGGCCGCTGCCAATCTCTACCGCATGTCTAACACCAACACGATCCGGCTTGCTGTAGTTGGTTGAATAACCCATGAACCGGTAAGGAAGTTTCTCGGCTAAGGTGTGATTAATTCTCTGATTGAGTTTTGGGAACTCTTTTTCGCTCAAAAACAGCAGTACTCGTGGACCCCAGTGATGATCGCGTGATATGGCAGTATCAAACGAGAGCACTTCTGAGCCCCAACCGATCAAAGCCGCGGAGTAATGAAGCTTCGGGAACTCCTCGTTCAGAATTGGTCTAACTTCTTTTTGATAGAAAAGCTTACAGAGCTTCAGTCCCGGAATGAACTTTGGCATGATCCTGTCACTAAGGAGTTTTTTGGCGTTTTTCACAAGTAACGATTGATCAAGACTACCCTATACAAAATGAACGCGACAGCGGTTTGCCTGTCCCTTTAGTTGTACGTGACTGTCGACTATCAAGCTCTTCTGTCGGAGCGCGTACGTCCTCGTGCGCTAACGTTCGCAGAAATACACGTTTGGATCTAAGTCGAATGTGCCGAAAGTCAGCGCACGAGGACGTACGCGCTCCGACAGAAGAGCTTGATTGGTTGATTCGTGGGAGCTACTGAAGGGCAGCTACGGAGTGAATTTTCATGCGATTAATTTGCCAGAATGGCAATCACGGCTGGAACCAGCAACCACAGCAAACCTTTTACCAGGAAGAAAAGAAATCCCCAGAAGCCGAGTCGTTTGACCCAATTAACCATTTTCCGGCGACGATCCATAGAACGCGTGGTTGAAGCAAAATACTCAACGAAATTTGGTCTGCTGACGGCAAGAATACGCTAGCTCCGCGTCGATGCCAAAGGGTGATGTTAGTCTCTCCTTCTCTCAAAGTATTGACTGACGCACATGGCTCGTCATATGTTCCTGAATGATATGAGTAGTGCGAAGCTACAAGTACTCACTATATGCCTGCTGGCTATTTCAGCACCCACAATTGTGAGCGCACAGCAGCGCGCAACTCTGACTCGTGCTCAAACCAAAGAGGTAGAGCGGCGGCTATCTTACCTGGGCTACTGGACTGGTGTGGTAGATGGACGATTTGACCCCGCCACGCAATCGGCATTGATTGCTTATCAGAAATACGAAGGGAGACCAATCACAGGCCAGCTCACGCACAGTGAACTCGACGCCATTCGCGCGAGCGAAAACCCTAAAGCTCGTGAACCTGAGTACGAGCATGTTGAAGTGGACCTTGATCGGCAGATTCTGCTCGTGGTCAATGACGCTGGCCGGGTTAGAGTTTTGCCGGTGTCGACGGGTAGCGGCCAACCTTATGTTGACGAGGGCCAGACGAGTATAGCCTACACACCTCGCGGCCGGTTCATCGTCTATGAAAAGATCGAGGGTTGGGATATGGGCGAACTTGGACCAGTCTATTACACTAATTACATCAGCGGCGGCGTGGCTATTCACGGAAGCCGTAATGTCCCAATCGAACCGGTTAGTCATGGCTGCATACGAATCCCCGTTTTCGCTGCTCGCGAAGTAAGTAAAGTATTGAAGTTGGGAACAATCGTGCTCGTTTACGATAAACTTTCTTTTGTTTCAGGAAAGCCCTGGGCAGAAAATCCCAAACTCAAACAATCCGCCAGTATAGAATAGCTCCCCCGCCCCCGGTCTTTCGTCGTCTTGGTCCAATCGGATGCAATTTGAGTTCTTCGAAGATGATGCCAAAGAATTTTACAGGCCACGGGCTTGCCCCGTGGTGGTTTACGCTCGTTGCTACAAAAAACTTCTTTTCCTTCCAGCGCGCTTGCGCGCGGAGAACTAAAGGCAGGATTAACTGAATAGTAAGCGAACGCTAGGGACCATTGGACAAGCCAGTGGCCTAAAATAAGATGATTAACGATCTCGGGCTCCTAAGTAAGCAAACCCGAATAGATCAGATGCAAACTATGTCGTGCCACTTGAGACGTCAGCCCGAGGCTTACAACCTGCTTCGCAGGCTTAGAGCCTCTATCAACTCGTCCTTGACTTGGACCGCGATTACGGATAGAAGACTCGGGTCGTAAAAATTGCGCTTTGCCCCCGCACTGCACCGATGTTCTCAGACCGAGAGTCGCTCACCGCTATAACCACTCTCGCGTCGTAATGTCTAGGTTTGCTTCAGGGGGTATCCATGCAAAAGGGCCATCCTTACCCGTCACACCGTATCGGTCGTCGCGGCGTTCTAATCTTCTTTACCGTCGCTTGTCTAGCCGTACTCACGTTCTCTGCGATTGCTCAAAGCGGTAGCTCAACCGTGCCACTAGTGATCAGCGAGTTTCGACTAAGAGGACCAAATGGTCCAAACGACGAGTTTGTCGAGATTTACAACAACAGCGACTCTCCCCACACCGTGCAGTCCTTCGATGGTTCTTCGGGATACGCATTAGCCGGTTCATCGAACGCCATAATTAATGACAATTTAGTGGCTACAAGATTTGTGATTCCCAACGGCACTGTTATTCCCGCTCGTGGTCATTTTCTCGCTGTCAACTCTGTCGGCTATAGCCTTGCGAACTATCCCGCTGGAAATGGGACGGCAACAGGCGACCTCAGCTATACCATCCAGATTCCCGATAATGTTGGTCTTGCGCTGTTTGGAACTTCACTAGCATTCAACTACACACTCGCCAACCGGATCGACGCCGTCGGTTCGAATGCTGATAACAACACGCTCTATCGCGAAGGCGCAGGGTATCCTGCAATTCCCGCGTCTAATTTGGAGGGAAGTTTCTTTCGAAGACTACCTGGTGGTTGTACCGGCTCAGTGTCCGGCAACTGCTCTACAATAGCGCTAATCAACTCGAATCTGGGTCCGTCCAGCAGTTTTCCGCAAGACACAGACAATAATGTGAATGATTTTCTTTATGCCGACGTTGCTGCCACTGACCTCGGGACGAGTAGAAGATTGGGTGCGCCGGGGCCAGAGAGTCTATCCGGGCCAATTACCGGTGTTCTCAGTCCCGGGCTCGTGATCAATCTTCTGGATTCAACGATGCCTGACAACACTGCACCGAATCGCGTCCGAAATACGACTCCGGGTGATCCGCAAAATAGCACTTTTGGAACCATCTTATTTAGGCGACGAATCACAAATAATGTCGGACAACCAATCACACGGCTGCGCTTTAGAATTGTTGATGTAACTACGTTGCCATCAATAGGCTCCGGTTGTGTTGTAGAGCCGGCACCAGCTAATTGCGCTGCAGATCTACGGGCACTTTCCGCCACGGGCAGTACCGTGATGGTTAATGATGGAACAACGTGTTCGCCTGCTGCCGCACCGTGCAACGTCTTTGTCCAGGGTGCAACTCTCGAAGTACCACCCAACCAATCGTTCGGCGGCGGCTATAACAGTTCGTGGTCAGCAGACAACGTGAGTGCAACCACACCACTCGTTAACAACGGAACTATTAACGTGCAGTTTGTGACTGGTCTTCAGCAAACGGGTGCTGATCGATTATTTGTCGTCGTAGAAGCACTACCAAGATCTGGTCCTGCTACTACTGCCGTCGTGAGGCTAGCTGGTCCAGTACCAACACCGAGTCCGACGCCTACACCGACACCCTCTTCGTTTCAATTTGAACAGGCAGTCTACACAGTTAATGAAGACTTAACGGCTACTTCCGTTACGGTTCTTCGCACAGGCAACACAACAGGTCCAGCGAGTGTGGATTTTGCAACGAGTGATGGTACCGCAGCGCAGAAACAGGACTACACAATCGCCCTCGGTACTCTAAACTTCGCGCCGGGTGAGACGTCAAAGACAGTGAGCATCCTGGTTAACGAAGATTCTAAGGTCGAAGGTACAGAAACATTTTCGATCACTTTGAGTAACCCTACTGGCGGTGGAGTCATCGGTAGTGTGGGAACTACCACCGTTCAGATCACCGACGATGTAGCCGAACCAGCCACGAATGTGATCGATGACTCTGCTACTTTTGTGGGCCAACACTACCACGACTTTCTTAACCGACAAGGAGACGCCACAGGCGTTACCTTCTGGACCGACACGATCAATTCCTGTGGTGGAAATCAGCAGTGTATAGATGTTAAGCGGATCAATGCTTCCGCCGCGTTCTTTCTATCAGTCGAATTTCAGCAAACAAGTTTCTTTGTTATTCGCCTGCAACGCGCAGCTTTTGGCCGCAAGTCGGATTCCGCCGCCTCTCGTTTTAGTTATCTGGAGTTTATGCGCGACGCGCACAGGGTTGGAAACGGGGTGATCATCGGACAAGCGGGCGCTGATCAACAACTCGAGAACAACAAGCAGTCGTACGCAACTGACATTGTAAACAGCGCCGCATTCATCACACGGTTTCCGCTGTCTTTGAGTGCTGACCAATATGTCGACGCGCTCTTCCTCTCAGCGACCGTGACACCTTCGGCGGCAGAAAGACAAGCAGCAATAAATGCATTCGGAGCAGGTGGAACTGCAGGTAGGGTTGCTGCGTTGCGTAGTGTTACTGACTCAGCATCTTTAGCAAGCGCCGAGTTGAATCCGGCGTTTGTGCTCTTACAATATTACGGATACCTGCGAAGAAATCCGACTGATCAGCCAGATGGCAACGACAATGGTTACCAATTCTGGTTAGCGAAATTGAACCAATTTGGCGGCAACTTTTTTGCCGCCGAGATGGTGAAGGCGTTTATTTTATCAGCCGAGTACCGAAACAGGTTCGGGCCTTAAATCATCCACAGATTTCTCAGATTTCGCGGATCCCAGGGAGCTTACTTTGTTCCTTTCTTCCGATCTGTGAAATCGGCGTCATCCGTTAGCCCACCGGCTTGCCCGGTGGTTTCTAACGTTCGCTGCTAAACACTAGTTCTCGATTTCACTCCTGCGCGCAAGCGCGCTGGAAGATAATGCAAGTTCTTTGTAGCAATGAGCGTAACCACCACCGGACAAGCCGGTGGCCTTGGTAAGTTCGAGAACGATCTACCATTAACGAGTCACTTTAGTCTGCCGTACTCTCGTTTCGCCTCAAGAAGCAACGGCACGTCACTATCCGCATCTTTCCATAATTGGAAGAACTGTTCGTAAGCTTGCCTGCTCTTTGGGACGTCGCCCTGCATTGCGAGTGCGCGTGCAAGGCCGAGATGGGCCAACGGCCAGAGCGGTGAAAGGATGTCCCACCCGCGGTGATCGATAATCTTTTGAAACTGGGTAGCTGCCAACGGTGCGTTCCTGGCCTGTAACTCAGCCTGGGCACGCACCCACTCAGGTTTGAAGAAAGTCGCTGCTTCGTACTGCCGCGCCGGTTGCAATATTTGAATAGCGTGATCAGCACCTGTTGCGGAGTCGCGCTTCAATTCGATTGTGGCGCTAACGATTGGGAGCCAAACTGAGTTTTGTAGTGTGTCCAATGGAACCCTTGGAGCAATCTCATCAGAGAGAGTCTGGGCTCTGGCTGACTCGCCGCATAAAGCAAGTGTCCATGCCATTCCGGGTGAATCCAATTGCTGGATCAAAGAGGGCTGTAATTCTTCAGGAGCAATACTCTCATTCTCAAGCAGACTCAAGGCCGTTCCAATTTGCTTAACAGCTAACTGAGGTATCCCTAAAAGCGCATTTAGATTTGCCTCATTAGCCAGTATTCTGGCACGTTCTGCCGGCAACCCACGCGCCTCAGCCATTGCGGCAGCCTTTTCAAATGCTTCGCTCGCCTGTCGTCTTCGGCCCTTAAACGCAAGCTCTCGCGCTTGAATTTCAAGCATCTGGTACTCGTCTGGCCTTCCCTGAAACCAATCGACCTGACGGTTCATTTCCGGCTCATCATCCTTAACAACCGCAATCAGATAGAGCCTGTTATGAAAGCTACTTGAATCGAGGCCACGATCAATTCCCTGCTGGATAACACCCTTTGCTTCGTCGAATCGATTCAACCCTATCAATGCGAGTGCAAGGTTTGCGCGGGAAAGAGAAAAATCAGGATCAAGGTTCAAGGCACTACGATACGCCTCGGTCGCCCGCTCAAACTGTCCGGCGATCATCAGCGAGTTACCGTGAATATGAAATCCGTCCGGTGCTTGCGGAAAGGTCTTTGTTAATAAGGCCGTGGTCTCCGTACGTTTGTCGAGCTCACCAGTAATGTAGCGGAAATAAGTTGCCGATATTTCGAGTCGCTCTCGTTCACTCACGCGATCTCGTAGCTCGTATGCTCGATTTAGATATTGGTTGCCGAGTGCCAGGCTACGCATGTCGCGATAGGAATTTCCCAGTTGTAAGTAGGCAAGCGCAAACTCACCATCCTGCTCGATCGCACGCTTGAACGGTAATATCGACTGGGCATATTGCCCTTTACGGCGTAACTCAATTCCAGCGGCAAAATCCTTTAGCGCTTCTAGTGACGCAGTCGTCGCCTGCTCAATTGGGGCGTCGAACTTGCTAATCGAAGCTAGTGATTCCCCCAGTTGCTCACGCATTGCCTTTGCGGCCTGGCCCAGGGCTTTCAGGACCTGCTCTTTCCCTTCTGCTTCTGTCTGTTGATGAGCGATTGTTTCGCCACTCTGGCTGTTTACTGCTTCCAGAGTGATCACGTAATTGCGACCCAACGTCGCAATAGTTCCAATCAGAAGAGCCTTGATACCTCGCCGTTGACAGATCTCACGTCCAATCTCGCGGTTGATCTTTTCATCGTGCGGACGTTCCATGAGGGAGAGCGTCTCGCGAGCCCGTTCGTCTGGGAAAAGATTGAGATAAGGGGACTGTGCCAGCTGTACCGCAAGGCCTTGTTTGAGTGTGTTATCAAAGACGGGTTCACCGGTTGTGTTCACGAAGTCGGTGAGCAAGATCGTATCTTTGTTGGAAAACGCTACTCGAGCTGGTCCAGTCCCACGACCGAAGAAGTAAGCGGCAGTTATCGCGAGGAGTACGATAACAATCACCGCCGCAAGTTGGACCAGACTGGGCCTCTGGAGCGAGTTCGTCTTCACGGGCTTTGGGCGAGTTGCACCGTCGGCTCGCACCGCCAAGGTAGTGGCCTGATTCATCGTATCGGCCACTAGCTCTTGCACTGCCAATGGCATGGTCCTTTGAATCCGAGCATCTTCTACAAGTTGGTCCTTAAGATCTTCGAGGTCGGTCAACATCTCGCGCGCAGTTTGGTAACGATCATCTCGTCGCTTTGCCAATGCGCGGCTAATTATTTCCTGTAGACGGACTGGAGCACCTTCAACTTCATTTGCGAGCGGTGACGGCTCAGTATCCGTAATCGCCACCATCGTGTGATGCCATGTCTCACCTGTGAATGGACGGGTTCCAGTTACCAGTTCGTAAAGGATGATTCCTAGACTAAAGAGATCAGTGCGAAGGTCGACTTTCTGGCCGCGAGCCTGCTCGGGCGACATGTACGTGAAAGTGCCAAGTAACGTTCCGGTGCGCGTCTCAAAATTTGAGTTTTCCGAAGTGTAGTTATTAATCTCATCGCTACTCGATTCCTGCTCCGTCAGTTTCGCGAGTCCGAAATCCAGTACCTTCACGTACCCGTCGGGTCGCACCATTATGTTCTCCGGCTTGATATCACGATGGACAATCCCCTCCGCATGCGCTGCTTCCAACGCACTTGCTACTTGAATCACCAGGTCGAGTATCTGGTTCAGCGACTGATCCGGGTCACCGATATACGCTCGTAAAGTATGGCCTTCGACATACTCTGAAACGATATAGTCGCGGCCGTTCTCCTTTCCAAAATCGTAAATAGTGATGATGTTCGGATGGTTGAGCGAGCTGGCAGCTTTCGCTTCACGTTGAAAGCGCACCACGCGCTCAGGACTTGCCGATCGCGATGGCAGAACCTTCAGGGCAGCCATACGACCAAGCCGCGTATCGTGAGCGACATATACCTTTCCCATACCACCGTGTCCTAACTCTCTAATCAACCGGTAGGGACCGATCATGGCTCCGCTTAAACCCTGCTGGGCTTCGACGTATGAACTAGTTGAGGTGAATCCACTCACGGCCTGATGGGCAGGACGATCTATGAACAAGTATTCACCTTGGTCTGCGGCTAACATAGCCTCAACGCGTCGCTGCAAATCTTCATCTCCACCGGAGGCGTGGGCAACAAACGTCGACCGTTCGTCAGCGGGACGCTCAAGCGCCGCTTCGAAAAGCTCACTAATCTTTTGCCACTGTTCCGGATTCATTTCCTGGGTAAGGACTAAGCCAATTCTGTTTGCAGCCACGCACGGGCGGCGCGCCAACCGCGTTCGACTGTAGGAGTGGAGATGCCAATGACTTCGGCGGTCTCGTCAATGGTCAAGCCTCCGAAGAAACGAAGCTCGACGATTTTGCTTTTCTGGGGATCAACTTCCGCAAGGATGTTGAGTGCTTCGTGAAGAGCGAGTAAGTTCGCGCTATCTTCCGGTGCGTCTTCCGCAGCTGTAAGCGAAATTTGTTGTCGATCGCCACCGCGCTTGAGTCGTTGTCGAGCACGGGCCTTGTCCACAAGGATATTACGCATCAATCGCGCAGCAATGCCAAAGAAGTGCGCCCGGCTTTGCCAGGGAACTTGTTCCTCAACCAACCTCAAATATGCCTCGTTGATCAGATCGGCTGTTTGAAGAGTTTGGCCGTGGCGTTCGCCACGCAGTCGGTGACGCGCGATTCGACGCAACTGATCGTAGACGAGCGGGATCAGTTCATCTCGCGCCTCTTCGTCACCTTGACCCCATGCAATCAGCATTTGGGTCACGTCTTGCGACGCTGAAATCGTCATCGAGTTCTCTCCCAACACACCGTGTGAGTGCAATCACTTAGACCAGATAGAAGTTGCAGATCTTAAAAGAGAGTGACCTTAGTCGGGGATAGGACGGACTAGCGAACAGTATTCTGGACTTGGTATTTGATCATACGCTTGCGTCCTAGCACACTGAGTGTCGGTGCCCCTGAGTTGATCTGCTCTGCCGCCCTCTACTTGTAAAGCGGATTCCCGTCCGAAAAACGGCCAACCTGGGCTAAAAATTTTTTGAAAAGAATGATGGAAATTCTCTCTAAACGACGCATTTCAGAGAGGGGAATGGTTGGTTGTCAAGGGAAAGTGACTGGAATCAATAGGTTAGCACGGCCGGGAGATTCAAGAAGACGGCCAAGCGATTGAGTTGGAGGGTGTGAACGAACGTTCATGTTTAACGAACGAGTACAACGTCCGTTGGTTTACAGAAGAACCGGGCAATCGTACTTCACAACATTGCACAGAGGGGCGGACTAGCAGGATAAGCTGAGAGTCGTACTCACTCTTCAAAGAGATTAACCCGATTAGATAGGAGAGTTTGATGCGCAGTTACAGAACAAAACAAGTTATCGCTCTTGCGGTGATACTAAGCATCGTTGCAGTAACGCAGGCGTCTATTCCGGTCGTGCCGGTGCGCGATCATGATCGTTGGCCGGACTTACCATCGCCCTTGTGCGACAGTCTACAGGTAGGATCGGAGAACAAACTTGTATACCGAGCGTATGCAGTCGGCGCTCAGCGCTATCGTTGGGATGGCACAGCCTGGATATTTGTGGAACCAGTAGCTACGTTGTACTCAGACGAGGAGTACCATCAAAAAGTCGGTGTCCATTACCTTGGGCCAACGTGGCTAGCGAACAGCGGCGGGAAAGTTGTCGCTACCAAATTGCAGGGTTGTACACCAGATCCGACCGCAGTTCCGTGGTTACTTCTGCAGACAGTGACTAATGATGGACCAGGTGTTTTCGGCTCAGTCGGCTACATTCAGCGAATAAACACCAGGGGCGGTCTCGTTCCAACAGCACCGGGCACATCTATCGGTGCGTTGGCTGATGTTCCTTATACCGCCGAGTATTACTTCTATCGCTCGAAGGATTAACTTTGGCTCGTGCAGGAGTGGATGACGCCGAAAAGGAGTTCCCCAGATTTCAAATAGTACGGGCCCTGATCTTTTCAAGGCCACGGGCTTGACCCGGTTCTTATGCTCATTGCTATTCGGACGTTTACTTTTCCTTCCGCGCGCTTGCGCGCGGGAGAAGATTGGGCACCACGAAAGTTAGCAACAAGCCTGAGAAATCACTGGACAAGCCAGTGGCCTATAGGCAGCAACAAAAAGATATCAATCTGACGTCAGCAGCGGCTCGTCTTTGGCCCGTTCTTCAAGGTAGGCGACAAGATTTGCTTTGTCCCCGTCTGCGATTTGGTGAATCTTAACGCCAAGAAGCCATTTTCGCTTTCTGTTTTCACCAATTCTTTGATGATTGACTATCGAAGTAACCGCTTCAACCGTGGCATTCGGAAGGTTCACCCTTACAAAGAGTAGTCGGCCAATTCGAGATAATTCTTCTTCCGGAAACTGCGAACCCACAAGGGACAATCCCATCCCGTTAATGCAGATCGTTTCGCAATGACCATTCGAAGGTTTTGAATAGGTCACTTTTCCCTGTCGAGGTCCTCCTTCGATGAGAGAAATTGTGGCGGGCAAATGTGCGGGATAGCGCGCGTGGGAACGACGTCTCTGAGACCCGGAGTCCTTCTTCACGGGAGCGCGGTGAATTTTTCCGAGTGGATCGAATCCTTTGAATGCCAAACCGCAGTTATTGCACAAAAGTCTGCGAAAACCAGCCAGCCGAATTGGAGCATACGCGTCCTCGTAGTCGCGCTGAATTCGCTCGCTTGTGCATCTTGGACAACGCATCTTCTAAAGACTTCGAAGTCGAATGGCGAGATTAATAAATAATAGAACGGGTCTTCCGATCTCAGTAGGGTACATTATAGACCAGAACCGAAGTGAGTGAGTTAAGCTTGCTGAGGAAGCGCGCCGGGAAGCAGCAGACTCCGTGATTGAAGGTAAAGTCGTCTTGTCATGACCTTAGATTTGCAGTATTAACCGATTCATGTTTGTTGGCTAAAACTCTTGAGCCAGAGAGGAATGTGCATGAACAAGCTATTCGTCGTTATAGCTGCTCTCATACTGCCAGGTGCATTCTTTGCTCAACCGCAAACTCCCGCGGTCGTCGTCTATCAGCGTCCGGCTACACTCAACGACGGCTGGCAAACGGCTGAAGCCGATTCGGTTGGTCTCGACTCAGTTGCACTCGCAAAACTAACGTCGACCATTCGCGCGTGGCCGGAGCTCGGCGTACATGCAATCCTGATTGAGCGATCCGGCAAACTAGTTTACGAGTCCTATTTTGACGGTTTCGATGAGCGGTTGGGCCAACCACTCGGGCGTGTGTCCATGAATGTGGATACCAAGCACGACCTTCGCTCGGTCACAAAAAGCTTTGTCAGTGCGCTGACTGGCATCGCTTTAAGTGAAGGCGCTATCAAATCTCTCGATCAGCCGGTGGTCGAGTGGTTTCCGGAATTTCCGGAACTCAACACCGCAGAACGCCGCCGGATAACACTCGCACATGTGCTGTCAATGACTTCGGGACTGCAATGGAATGAAGACGTGCCCTACAACGATCCAAAGAACGACGAGATTCGAATGACACGAGATCCTCGTCCATTGCACTACGCACTTGCTGCTCCGTTCGCTGCTGAGCCTGGGACAACTTTTAATTACAACGGCGGCCTCACCCAGGTTATGGCGGCGGTGGTCGAGCGTGCGACTAAAACTCCGATCAAGGATTACGCTCGAGTGAAAATCTTGGAGCCGCTTGGTATTACAGATGTCGAATGGCTGGGCAATCTGGGCGGCATGCCAGCTGCCGCATCAGGACTGCGTCTGCGCCCACGTGATCTGGCGAAGTTCGGTTCGTTGTACCTCCATAAAGGTCGTTGGGGCGGCAAACAAGTATTGCCAGAGGACTGGGTCGAACGTTCAACGCGTCGTCAATTTCGCTTTCCAGCGCGTTCGGGTCCAGATGCCAAAGGTGAGTTCGGCTACGCATACTTCTGGTGGTACAACTGCTATCCAAGCTCAGGAGGTTTGATCGAGGCACGCACAGCAGTTGGCAATGGAAATCAGCGAGTCTTCGTGATGCCAGGTTTGGATATGGTCGTAACAATCCTTGCAGGCCGCTATAACGACTTCACAACCGGTGGGACACTTGCTACAAGGATTCTTCGAGAGCACATCATTCCGGCCGTAAAAACAGGCATCACGCCAGGCTGCCCAGGATCGTAGTTGGCGAGTTCCGCCATTGATCGGACCATGTCTTCTAAGGTGAGTTCTCAAGGGCCATGACTCGTTGACGGCGCGAGATTTACTCTCGCGGGCTTTCGAATGATCGGACTTCTTACTCTGCCCGCGCAGTTTTCATGTCAGCTAGTCACTCTGAATACGAGTTCGGCCTCGACAGGTTCACTGCCATACGTTCCGCTAAATCGAACCTTGTGCGGGAGCTTCATTCCGCCGACGTCCTGATATTCGATTTTGAAGTCCAACGTTGTCTTAATACCATCGCCAACCTGTTCAAAGACTCCCTCGTAGGCGGTTAAGAGAAAACCATCAGCTGTTTTCTGAAAGTGTGGGTTGACCGTGCGCTTCGCTGTAGGACCAGAAAGGTTCCATTCCGTAATCAGAAAATCATTTGTCATCATGATCCTCACTTCTCCAGACTGCATCGTGTAGAAGAAGCGGTACTGCTTGCCTGGGTTTTCGATCTTGATTTGGCTTTCTGTCTCGGGAAAAGGAGAGCCCACCATAAAAATCCGCCAGGTATTAAAGAATCCCGTTACAAGGCGCTGTACGTCGTAGTGAATCCTCTTAACAACTGGTTCCAATTCAGGCTTCGCCGCGCTGGGGCCAACTTCGTACCGAACTGTGGGGACACCGTTCGCATCGACGACCATTGAGAACCGCAGCGCTTGAAACACCTTTAGGTTTTTCGACGAAGCGGTCTGCGCCAATATGACTTTCCAGTTCGGCTCTACCCTCGCCGTAAAACCCTTAAACCCCTTTCTTGTCAGGCTGTAGTAAGCGTTTCGCGCCTGGGCAATCACATCCTGGTTGCTAACTACATGATCGTCGGCGTGGACGGATACTGTCAGTGAAAGGATTATTAGAAGAGAAACCAGCGCTTGAGTCAGTTTTCTCATGGCCAAAATCTTTCCGCCTTAATCCGCAACCTCATTGAAGCTTCCGGCAAGGTCGCGATCGATTTGACAAGCTTCGACAGAGGTGAGCTTTCCGCCGCCGTTGCAGCACAAGATCGCACGCATGATGTGATGGCTAAAGCTCCAGATGCAAGTCGAGAACACAATGAACATCGAGCACTATACGAGTAGCAGCGGCGCTATCGAATCGTAACGGACGGGTGCAAAGTTCAAAGTTCAAAGCACAGCGATCGACATGTGATTCCCATAAAGGATAACTTTTTTTTTAAGTCAGACCGGAGTGTGGCGCTTACGACAGAAAGCCCGCGAGAATTACTCTCGCGGGCTTCCTTAAAATAATCTCGGCGACTTCCGACGCTCCCTCGGAGCACCAGCGGATCAAACAATTTAGAGTTCGGCCCACCACCCAATCCTTCGTTCGCTAGGGCTTGACCCGCAGGACCAGGCGCATTGCAGTATCCGGGGAGGGGGTTGCGATCTCACGACTGAAGCGCAGCATTTTACCATCGAACATCCAACCGCCGTCGCTGCAGCGGGAGGTGGTTTCAATCGACTTCCCTTCCCGCACGCGCAACGCGTTCGCCGTCGCCTCGCGGTCAGCACGGTAGCGGAACGCTCTGCGCCAAACAGATGTAAGGTCCGTTCCCAGCTGATTCATAGGCGTGTTCACATCGCACCCAGTGAAGTGAAAGAGGTCTTCAGCGATCTTGCGATCGTGATCGATCGACGACGCGAGCCATTTCGTCGGAAATATCCTTGCGCTGCTTCGCCAATAACTTGCTGTCTGATGCTGAAACGCATCGAGTAACGGCCGCACGTCATCACGAGATTGCAGGTCGCCCAGCCATGTGGGCGCGGGCAGCGGCATTTTCCAGGCGACCGCGTTGATCATGCGCGCCATCGATAATGCGGCTGTTTGGGCCATCATCTGCGGATGCCCGTCCAGCGAGCGGGCAAGCCTCCACACCGCCTGGAGGTCGTCCCACGCCTCCGGACCGTTGCTGCGAGCTTTCGCCAGCGCGTTCGCAACCAGCGCCTTCGCCATCGTCATGTGCATCGCGCGTGTTGCGATGGCTTGTGAGTCGCCTATTTCGTCATGGCGCTCCCAGACGATCTGCTCGCGTAGTATCAAATCGCGGATTGCGGAGACATCAGGGAGCGTCGGTGGCTCTCCGATGGTGATCTCATCCCGCGTGATCTCGCGCGCAACAAAATCGTCGAGAGCGTTGTCGTTTTTCGGCAACGCCTGGGCGAGCAAAGTCACCTTTGCAGATGCACTATTCGCGTTCAGCTTCGGCCATCGATCTGCTACGGTTTCCAGAGTTCCCATCTGTTCCGGCCATTTCTGAGCCGCCGAGGTCGAAACAGCACCTTCATTCCGAAACGAGAAGAAGATCGTGGCGACGAGACCAAAGGTTGCTATGACGATTATCAGTGCTTTCTTCATGGCTCCGTCGTTGCTCGCCTTAGACATCCTGAGGCGAATCGAGTGTCGCTAACTTACTTTATCAAACACCTCATTCCGTTTCGTAACAAACGTGGGTGACGATTCTTCGTTAGATTCAGTTTTCCGACGGCAAAGTCGATTCGCTGATTGCTAAAACGCCTGTGAAGCTGCAGGTAGATATGAATCTAATGTTGTTACGTTGCCGCATCGCGAGTCATGAATGGATCGCTTCTTAGCCATTTCAGGATTAGATCGTCGTCCTCTGAAATCTTACCTAGTACGCGATAGCGCGAGGCCCCGAGGATTTGCGACTCAACTCCGCGCTCAATAACAACACAGTAGGGATCGACGTACGATGAATGTATGAAGTAGACCTCACCATCGCGATTCAAAATGAAGCCGACGTGTACATCCAAGCCAACCATGTATAGACCCGTTCCCCAACTCCTAACGCTTTCCACAAAACTGTTTATGGGAACTTGCCGAAATCGTTTCGTGTGGTAGTTTGTTGTTAAGCTCAAGATAATGTTTTCCGAAGCTTGCTGTGCCAGCCGGGTGCGCTGCACTCTCATTCCGACATCGCGCAGAACCGTTGCAACAAAGTAACCGCACGCAATCTTGCCCTCTCCAGGCCTTTCAGTCGTCCCATTAAAATCCCACTTCGTGCCGTACCAATAAGGAAAGACCCCATCGAAGACAGCTCGCTCGAACGATTCCCGAGCCTGATTGATTATTGAATTTCTTTCGGATGGGGTTGTCGCTCGTTGGTAACGTGACCACAGTGCAAGTCGATCATTCTCTAACTTAGCTAGCGCAACTTTGTAGGTGCGCAAGTCGACAGACGGACGATCGATGACTGTGTTGGTTGGTGAGGGCGCTAGCTTGATTTGTTTCGTCAGTTGCACCGAATCGCGTCGCCTCATAAGTACTGCCAAGAACAGTATGGCCAAAGCAACTACAGCAAGAGTTACTATGAGTTTTCGTCGCCGTTTCATGAGCCGAGTCAACTATTTGCTAAGAGTACGCAGCAGCGGACGCCTTTTCCACGGTCATTGCCCTCTCGGTTGACTGTGGGAAAGCACATTGACCCACTGAAGTGTTTAAGGCAGGTGACGAGATCCTGGTTAGACGAAATCTGATGAGGATCTTGGCAATCGACTGCTTAGAGCAAAAAGGAAAAGCCCGCTCGAATTACTCAAGCGGGCTTTCTAAAAATAATCCCGGCGACTTCCTACTCTCCCACGCAGTTTCCCGCGCAGTACCATCGGCTCCAACAGGCTTAACTTCCGTGTTCGGGATGGGAACGGGTGTGACCCTGTCGACAAAATCACCGGAAAACTTGTTAGAGCTTTGTACTTTGATCTTTGTTCTTTGTATTGGTACGTGGAACTCACGACAAAGTACAAAGTTCAAAGCACAAAGCTCAAAAAATCGAATAACGACTGCCTTAGGCAAGTCTCACGCGCAAGCGCGTTAGCTTGTTGCTTGAGTAAATTTTATGGTCAAGCCAAGGGACTGATTAGTAGTGGTCAACTGAGCACATTACTGCACTTACATATCCACCCTATCAACCTCGTGGTCTACGAGGAGTCTCACTGGCAGGAATAATCTTGGGTCTGGCTTCACGCTTAGATGCATTCAGCGTTTATCCATGCTCCACTTAGCTACCGAGCGCTACGGCTGGCGCCATAACTCGTACACTAGAGGTGGATCCATCCCGGTCCTCTCGTACTAAGGACAGATTCCCTCAAACCTGCTCCGCCCACACCAGATAGGGACCGAACTGTCTCGCGACGTTCTAAACCCAGCTCACGTACCGCTTTAATTGGCGAACAGCCAAACCCTTGGGACCTTCTTCAGCCCCAGGATGCGATGAGCCGACATCGAGGTGCCAAACCCTGCCGTCGATGTGAACTCTTGGGCAGGATCAGCCTGTTATCCCCGGCGTACCTTTTATCCGTTGAGCGACGGCCCTTCCATACAGAACCGCCGGATCACTAACTCCTACTTTCGTACCTGTTCGACGTGTATGTCTCACAGTCAAGCTGGCTTATGCGTTTACACTCTACGGCTGATTTCCAAACAGCCTGAGCCAACCTTCGAGCGCCTCCGTTACAATTTGGGAGGCGACCGCCCCAGTCAAACTACCCGCCTGATAGTGTCCCTCAGCCGGATTACGGCTGTAGGTTAGAGTCCAGACAAACGAAGGGTGGTATCTCACCGTTGGCTCCCCGAAGCCCAAAAGCCTCGGTTCAAAGCCTCCCACCTATCCTGCGCATCGTTTGCCCGAACCCACTATCAAGTTGTAGTAAAGGTGCACGGGGTCTTTCCGTCTAGATGCGGGAAACCGGCATCTTCACCGGTACTACAAGTTCGCTGTGCCTCTCGTTAAGACAGCTCCCAGATCGTTACGCCATTCGTGCAGGTCGGAACTTACCCGACAAGGAATTTCGCTACCTTAGGACCGTT